>Ga0307509_10000899_pt1 | contig 50911 bp, 61 predicted proteins | sample 10_EM_MG_FD_202245 | JGI IMG/M metagenome (GOLD analysis project Ga0307509, IMG submission 202245) | Populus trichocarpa ectomycorrhiza microbial communities from riparian zone in the Pacific Northwest, United States - 10_EM | ecosystem: Host-associated > Plants > Roots > Unclassified | place... | reverse complement strand
CCTTATCCTAGGTTTACCAGCTATTTGTATAAAGTATACGAGACCATACCACCTCTGGTTACCTCTTGGTATACCATTTGGGCTAAGGTGATAGTGATTGTAGCTACCTATCGTAGGGTCGTTACACATTCTTCCTCAGGCCTTTCTACCTTACCTTCCCCAGTTTCAATATCCAAATCCTTCATACTATTCCGAGCATTTTTCTTTACCGTTCCTAGCTATAACCGCTACAGTTTACCAGTTGAGGATGGATTTGTTTTATGTATTGCTTTAGAATCAGAGCTCAGGAGACTTGTATACCTAGTTAGTTTGTTTTATGTTTTGTTTTAGGATACCAGTTTTGGAGTCTTGTAAGCCTTGTTATTTGTTACTTGTATCATTTGAGGATACAAACTCAAGAAATTTTCAAGCCTTGTTAATTGTGATTGTTTATGGGCTAGGTATCCTTTTATCCCTTAGGATTTGAATATGATTGATACAAGATAGAGCATCACAAGTGTATTTAAAGACCTGTATCTCTCCAGACTTAGAGAGATCAGACTTCAAGAGACAGAGTTTTCAAGATACTTAGTTGAGCAGTGATCTTCTATTCAGTTCGATTCGAGAATCTTTGAACTTTGCCCAGGCCTGAAGCACTTGGCCTTCTCTAAGTAGTTCCGCTAAAGTAATAAAGTCTACCGAATTACTTGTTACTGTCTCTTGTAATTAATGTTATTTATACCACCGGTTTGGTTAAAGAAAATACCCATATCCCTTTACAAGGCTGCCACACTAGGGGACGCGATTACACTAGCTTCTGTTACTCTCGTTTCTTCTCTTTCATCAGCAGTTTGTATTTTTGAAGCTTTTCCTCCAATTCCTTCTGTTTAATTTCCTATTCAACAACTGATTTGTACCTTTTACTTTCCTGCCCACTTTTTTTCCCTCACCTGCTGCTGTCTCAATTTACTAGCTATTTCTGTAAGCTTTTAGACATACTAGTACATAAGTGTGTATAATAGTCTACACTAGTTTTTGCAGATTTTTCTTTTGTATTATAGTTTGCCAAAATTACTTTCCTTACATCACTAGCAAAATTACCCAAGTTATCAACCTTAATTCTTTTCCTACCCTTCCTTCCAGAATGCTGACCTTACTCAATAATTTATTGTTGTTTCTTCCTTTCAGTTTCATCCCAGAGGTTAAGAGTAGAGCAGTAAAAGGAGGCGGTGTGTGCAAGAAACTAGATAGCTGCACAAGCATCGCACGAGCATGGTGTATTTCTGTTACGTACCCGTGAATAGCTCACCTATAATAGTACGAGATATGCAGCTCCATTTGGATGATGGTATATCCAAACCCTAAAGCTCGCTAAAAGTAGGATGAACCTGGAGGCATCTGTGGTAGCTACTCAGGTATCTGGAAGAGTTCACATTCCTTGAAGTAATCTACTGATTGGTACGAGGATGTTTGAACTCTATGATATCCAGTGCAGCTGCATATATGCATGTTGCTTTGAAAGATCGTCATCCGAACTGATTACTCAGTATTCTATGAGAACAATTGCTCTATTTGCTTATAGGCTGCATATATTAAACCATAGTTCATTAGGACGAAGAGATCGAAGACTATCTACTGGTGGAGTGGGGACACCCTCAGATGAAATAGTAGTCAGGAGACTCTCTGAGTTCGAGTAGGGTAATTATTATCAGGGTCAAACAGTGTTCGCACTTTCCTGAACAAAGACAAAAAGACTGAAAGATACTTAAGTCCTTTAGAAAGGAAAGTAGCACAGACTTTAGTATATATACAAGGCCTCTCCCCCAGTGGTTAAAGAATCATCAAGCAACAGAGAAGTGACCTTAACACTATAACAAGTTATTAAGAAATCCTCCAAGTTCGAGAAACTTTAATCTTCCAATTACTTTACCGAGCCTTTCTGATATATCTCCATACCCTCAAACCGCAGCCTAGTTAGCTCAATATCTCTTTGAGTTAGTTACTCTATAACAATTTTGCTAAACTTTACTTTGAGCAAAGTCTGCTAGCTTAGAAATCTCAGATTCTTTTTTTGGGGCTTGAGGTTTAAATGGACATGAGGAAGTTGGATAGTTTCCTGAATTTGTCTTATAAGAATCATAGCCAGTGAGTATTTGTAATAGCTTTTGTGCATTTAGAGAGTAAATGCCAGTTGCTGCAAATCCCCTAAATATATTTTTCTCTATTAGGTCTCCTACCCATGCCTGCTGTAAGACTTCCCAATAGTTCTCCTTTTTAACTATATGGTTTCCCTATTGAAGCCTTTCTCAAATTGCCTCTGTCCACTTTCACTTTAATAAACTAAATACAGCCACATTCAGGAGCTGTAATTTGTACATAGTATGAGATAGAAGGAAAAATGGAATATTGCAGTGTTGTAAGCAATAATGAATAAACTCTCAAGTAATATGGAATAAATGACCATCAAATAAAAGTATGGGAAAATGTATTCTGCTTAAAGCTTTGGTAGCTGTTGAACTATTTGGTCCGAAGAAGTGCTCAGATAGCGAAGACTTTTTTTTCCCATTGTTCATCTATTTTCCGAATATCCAACCAAGACCCTATCGGGCATACAAAGATGTGAGTTTTCCATCCACCTTTCTTGAACCCCATCTTCTTTCAAGATTATTATAGGCAACAATTGGGATCTATCGGCACAAATGGTTTCTATAACCATAACCATTTCCCCTCTCCCACCATCGGCACATAGGGCTCCAGACTGCTGTTGTGAATCTTTACCATAAATTAGACGGCCGGACTGTGTAAATCCTATAAGGTAGCCAATTTCATCTAAATTATAAAGATTTTCTAGAATGATATCGTACTTGATAATTGCTGTTTCCAACTTATTGAATTTGCTATTATGTACATAAATTTATAAATAGATATTATAATACATACTCGTTCAAAGAAGTTTACAAATACACAATAGTCCTACTATGCCTCAACTCTAACATGCTCAATCTGTCTGCTATACTTGATTCCCAACTCTGGGTTCCAGTCTAAGAAGGAAAGATACCAGTTGTGGCTGACAGGTCTGGCATTTTCAGGATCCCGTTTGCTATATAAGTCTATGGCCATTTCTTTGAAAAGAGAAATGCCAGGAAGAAAATAATAGTCGTGTATTTCCAAGCACCTGACTTTGAATTAACTCCTTAGATCACATTAAACCTATCTAAGCATTCAAAATATATACCAATTAACAAGGGCCTCCTCCTCTCCCACCATTAAATATAGCTTTCGCTCATCGTGCTCACTTGTAGGAATTCGGCCATGGTCGCGATGCCACAAAGTAGATCTTGGGACTTCATAATCGCATGCGAGCTCTCGATAGGTGGGCAGCCAACTCTCTTCTTTGCGAGCTTGATTTAAGGTGCTGAGTGCGAGTTCAATACGCTGTTCTGTTGAAAGATGATCAGTGGGAGACATTTTGATGAAGGCGTTCATAGAACCGATTGATTCCGGCCTCCAAGTTCTAAAAGTCATAATTTACAGAGACGTCTACATGACCAAAGCTACCTTGAGTATGGTACTACCGTAGTCGGTTGTAATATTCAGAAAACCGGTTTTTGGCTCTCAACTACTCACCTCGCCGGAATTAGTCATTGGTTACGTGAACTGTAGTGAAGTCACTAAACATGAAGCTCGGTGCGGTGCAACTATAATCAACATCGGAGTTGCATTCAAGAACCCCGGTTTCAAGTGCTTCGGATCTGTTGTTCATTTTCACAATGGATACTCCAACCTCGGTCGGAGGAGCTGAGATTCCCAACCTCAAGCACCCGTTCTCATACTCTAGGTAATGTACCGGTACTTCTTCACAGTTCACGTGACCAATGACTAATTCCGGCGAGGTGAGCAGTCCGATGGCAACCGGTTGTTTCGTCTCACCGTGTGTCTCGACTCACTGTGGGGTACGTTACTACTCCCATTGTATTATAATATGATAGAATAATATTGAAAGATATTGTATATGGCCTGATACTATACAGTACTTGGTGAAAGATGCTAGAATCAGGGTTGAAGTTTCACCAAGCTAGGAATGGAAAGGAAATACCGTAGCATAACAATTTGAAGAGGATTTCCGGAAAAGACACCTTTGTTCTATTTTTTTAATAGCCCTCTCTACCCACAATTGTCGGTCGGTAGGTCACCTCTAATACCAAGGTTCGGATCTTGTTTCTATTTTCTACTGAACTTTAACTTATTGGACTACCTTTGAGCTCTGAGAGCAGATATCCTACTGAGTTTCCGGGAATGAGCTAAGCCAGAGCAGGAGTTCTGGGAAGGGAGATGTTCGGCTCGGACCCTACAAATATTGGCTGAGTGGGGTTTAGGCGAAAGAAGTCAACCTTTTGTCCAAGCATGAGTCCGAGGCTGGCATAAAAATGACTAGCAGAATCGCATACCGGTATAACTCAAACCATACTAAACTGCTGTCCGTAAAGTTCTCATACCCCATTATGTATTTGTGGCAGTGTTGTGGCTGGTGTGAATGTACCTTCTCCACCGATCTTCAGTTGTGATGGTACATTCTCACCAGCCACGGCACTGCCACAAATACGCGCTGGGGTTCCCATACAAAAGAGTCAGAAATTGCGCCAAGACCAATGTACCAACTATAGCTCCCTTGACAACTCCTCATACTCGTAGATACAAGGTTCTAAAGCGTTGGAAAGTAAAATCTAGGGAACCGTTGCACAATTGGGAGCAGATTTGACCCAAATTACTTTATTACTAAATCAGTGGCTAGAAGGTTGTGAACATGGCTATTCTCAGTGGAAAACCCCTTGGGTTGCGCATCACTTTTGTCGCCAGCCTCGTTCACTCCTACCAGCTCCACCACCTCACCCCACAAAATCGGCCCACGTCTGACTATGGCAACCCGTACTTCCCCCCCGAAGGTGGTATACGCCAGATCGCCTGACTTACTACTACAACGCGAGAAGGGCTGAATCACATTGGTTCTCGGGATAACCAGAGCGTTACAACCCGGTTCACCGAATCTACCTTATGGCGTGGACATCATCATCCCACTCTTCTTTCCCCCTCCCTCCCCGCAAAAGTTCACGAGAACGAAGCGGAATTCGTGTCGTCCCACTTTCCACCGCTGTGGCATGCCAGCCCGTATTATGCCAACATCAGGATATTCCATAGCTAGAACATCGCATGATGGAACGAAAAACCGAGAGATATATAATGAGTCCATTCACTCGACCGTAATGCACTTCTCTCCTCTCACAATCGCGGTTAATCTTAATCATCTCCTCTCACTCGCGTTTTACCATTAATCGCCACTCAAATCACGGCCGTTTCTTAAACTCTCTTTATTACCAACATACCTCCACTACGAGTAATACTATAATACTATAATACTATAATACTTGTACCGATAGTATATATATTATAGACGGAAAAAAAAAAATGGTATTCAAAGCGACATCCCGCCTCATGCGTCCCCTGGCAAGACTCGTCGCGGAGGAACACCCATTCTTCATATACCCGACGCAGACCCGTCCTGCGCCCGTTCCGCTAAGGTTTTTTGGAAAGCGGCTGGGGAGGGCTGGGAGCATGTGAGTTCTTCCTCTTCTCTTCATATGGGAAACTTTTGGGGTAGTGAGTGGTATCGTTATTGACGAGTTGACCGCAGGTACATTCCGGGATTCATTATCTTTTTTGGGTGGCCGTTTGCGGCTAAAGCGTATGTTTAATTCCCTTCTTTTTTTTTTTGTTTCATTGGATATTTGGTGGTTGGGGGAAAGGTAATCGGTATGCTGATGAGTGATTTGTCTGTAGTCTCATCGACTCCACTGGTGGACCATAGAATAGATCTTCTATCATATAAAACGTGCAGGCGTTTTCGGAACTATTCGGTAGACATGTGTTGATGATGCACTAGGTCGGAAAAAGTGCTCTTTAGCGGAAGATTTCCTTTCTTCTTTTGGTTTTTCTGTATTTCTGTTTGTTTTATTTATTTATATTATGCTTGGGAATTTCCCAGTTGCGGGTTTGTTTTTCAGAGATTTTGTAGGAAATTTGTTCTAGAAAAGGAAATGGAATATATACCACGCTCTCTAATTCTAATTTTTCAAAAGTCCCTGGCGGGAGTGTTGGAAGTACAACTGTTACATTTTGGCAAAAGGGAAATGAAGCACCATACCGTGAAAGCAAGCTTTTGTTTTTGTTTGCCGAGAGGCAGATACGGTATCTGCTGCCTCTAAAAGAAGGAGAGAGGGAAAAAATAAACAATAAATATATAAAAAAAAGATAAAACGTATTTGCAAAGAAGTAGCACGGTCACCTCAACGTCGCCGAGCAAAATACCGGTACCTCACGAGTTTCGACTCGCCCCCACCGTACGTCCGCTCCTACACATTCACAGGATATCAAACACCATTCAATCAGAACTATCGCTTCAACTTCTCCACCACATTCCCAACGGTATGTTCCACCTCCTCCCGCGCACTCCTCAAATCCCACCTCTGAACCCTGCGAACAATCTTCTCAATCTCCCAATTCCACGCATCCTTCAGCGTCTCGACAAAGCTCGGTCGCTCGAGCCTGGGGTCGGGGTTCTTGGGGATCTGCTTGGGAAGGAGTATGGACTCCGCGATCTGGCGGGAGCTGCGTAGCGATGCTGAGTGCGCTCTCGTGTTGGCGTTCAGGTGTCGGAGGGTGAGGTATGCGATTGAGCCTGTGAGGATGGTGCCGCCGAGCTGTGGGGGAGTTTGTCAGTTTAGGCTAGTCTAACTGTAGTGGGAGCGGGGGGCCTACGAAGCCGCCTATTCTACCCATTTTGTGGTTTTGTGTTTGGGTTGGTTGGGTGGTTATGGTGGTTGGTGGGGATCTTTTGGACGGAAACCGTCTTCGAGGTTTTGGTGGGATCAGGATGAAGCTCCTGGAACTTCTTCCTTGGCAGCCCGGCCGGGTAATACCGGCGCTCCGTTGACCTCCGAATGCTACGGTGCCTGCCCGCAAGAAGGTTGGTGGACAGTTAGTTCAGGTTAACCTGCAAAAGGACCCCCCCTGTCTTGTACAAAAATATTTCCCCGGATACCAGTTTTTATAACTAATATTGACTGCCGGCCTTCTGTCTATATATATACCTTGCCCAATTTTAGTATAACAAGTACCGCAGCTCCTGGACTGTTGGGCCCGAGGGGAAGAATATGTACCGCCAAGCCCCATCGTACAGTTTTCCCAGTCATTTTTCATGATGCTCAGCGCTCACAACTTGTAAACTCCAAGCCAAAAGTTCTGATCTTTGGACGGAAAGGGGAAAAAGGCTATTACGGTGCCAAAGCAGCACAAGTAATCATGATACAACAACCCTCCCCCGTTGTAACCCCCACAACGGCCCCCACTCCCTCTCACTGCCCGCACAAACCAGTCTAAACTAGAAACCACCATTCGTAAAGCCGGGTAACGGTAAAATCCGGATTCACGAAGAATCCCTTCAACCCACTAACCACCCCACCAACCCCACCAACGTCACTTTGATATAGCTCAATTCCACTCCACCTCACCTCCTCTTGCTCCCCAAGGGCCAAAAACCGCTGCCAGCACAATGACCCAAAGCAAAACCTTTCGAGCACTCAGCCGGAGCAGCGCCCACCGTCAAGCTCTCCTTCGAAACTTGGTAACGGACTTGGTAAAGCACGAATCCATCTCGACAACCTACGCAAAAGCGAAAGAAGCCCAGAGAATGGCGGAAAAAGTGATAACGCTAGGAAAACGAAATTCAAATGCTACCATCACACGATTAAACCAGATTCTCTATGTACGCCCCCCCACCTCTTCTTCCCCCGAACGAAACATCCGAGCCTACTCACACCAACCCCAGGTCCCAGAACTCAGCGTCCCCCGAGTCCTCCAAGTCCTCGCTCCCCGCTACAAGCAGCGAGCAGGCGGGTACACGCGCGTTCAGCGGATCGAACCGTTGCGAACCGATCAGGCCGAGAGTGCAATTCTGGAGCTCGTAGACGGGCCTCGGGATATGCGCTTCGCGCTGACGGCGAAGGCGATCGCGTACGCGAAGAAAGAAAAGAGAGAGCTGTCAGATATTACGCTGCGGAATATCAAGAAGGTTACACAGTTCCGGATTAATGGGGAGAGGGAATTGGAGGCTACGGTCAAGAAGTTTGAGGAGAGGATGTAAGCAGTGTGGGGGAACGGGAGGTCGAATAGAGGAGAGGAAGGGAGAGGAGGAGGTTTGTAAATATGTAGTATTCGTCGGCAGGCTATCAGGCGGACTCAAAGCGGGATTTGAGTTTAAGATGCTGGATTGGGGGGCTCTGCACAAAATGTATATATTATATCATAGACATCTCATCACCACCATCCTCCCACAACTCTCTCACCAACAGAAGAAAAAAAGATGTCCAATCTAAAAATCCTCCGGACTCTCCCTTTGAAAACAATTCCAACCCTCCTAGTCATCTCCGGTCCTTCCGGCGCTGGAAAATCCACCCTTCTCAACCGCCTTCTCAGCAACCACCCCAAAAATTTCGGCTTCTCCGTATCTCGTAAGCTCCCTCTTCCACCCCCACGATCCCAACATCCTCACACTACATTAGAGGCTAAAAGCAGAAAGATACCACCCGCCCACCCCGTCCCGGGGAAACCAATGGACAACATTACCACTTCACGGACCGCGCCGAGTTCGAATCCCTCAGAGCACAAAAGCACTTCATCGAGTCAGCCGAGTTCGCCGGGAACCTGTACGGGACGAGCGTCGGTGCCGTGAAGGACGTTACGGATAGCGGGAGGATGTGCGTTCTCGACATCGAGTTGATGGTTGGTTATCCCGCTGGCTGTGGTTGCAATGTCATGAGTCTGCGGAATTGATTGTTACGGGAGGGAGGGGCATAGGGCGTCAAGCAGATCGTGAGTAATCTGTGTGTGCAGTCCAAGCGGGTTCTTATCAAGCCTCCGAATCACGAGACGCTACGAAGGAGGCTACAAAGGCGTGGGACAGAGGAGCCGGAGGTCGTGGAAGCCCGTCTGGCGAGAGCACTGTGTGATCTGGAATCCGCAGAGCCGAGTGGCATATACGACAAAGTTATCGTCAACCACGACCCTAACCTGGCTTATCAGGAATTGGAAGAGTATTCAATGTCACTCTATCAATTTGTAAACAAAAGAGATCATGCTCGAAATGGCAGCTGTTGGTCTGGTAGAGTTTGATACAAGAAAGGGGAAAGAAGAGGGAGGAAATGAGAAAGGCAAAAAAAAAAACACCATTCGCCTCGGAGGGAGGAGTTTGTGTGATAGAGCAACAAAAATACATGTAAAAAGTTTAGAAACAACGATAAACGGCATAGAAAACGCTAGTCAGATTGATCTTTGGAGATCCCGATAATCCCCATCTCAACTAGTTCCACGAGCCCCAAGTGGGGGATAAACTATCGAATCGGCATATAGTGAAAATAAAATGCTCACAGGATAGAGAATTACAAAGAAAGACTCCCCAACATTAACAGGTAAGGGAAGCGGGAGCTATAGAAAGGAAAGGAAAATAGGCTAAGAGAAGGCAGCCCCACCCCTTTTTTTTAAGGCTCACATAAAAAAATCATATTTGAACTGTCCACCCACACAAATTGCCCGTGCGCCCCTTCATATCAATGCTCCCATACCTCCACCATCACCAGATTTAATAACCGTTAATTGTCATCCTGTGCTGAGAGCCTCTGCTCAACTCCCTCTCAGCAGCAGGCGAAATAGGCCTGCTGCTTCCCGCACCAGCGGCACTAGACTCCTTCAAAGCCAAAAGTTGCTTTGCACGGAAAGTCTCGTAGTGGATCTGAGAGGTTGTTTCAATTAGATCTTGAAGATGAGTGCGGGTAAGGAAATTTCGTAGTATGACGAATTCGCAGTGGCTTTCATTTTCAACTATTCTAATCAGCATTCAAGAAACTGGTATCGGGGATAGGCTAAATATACCATTGATGACACCCCATCTATTCTGACGACCACGAACCTGCTTCCCATCTACGATGATTGACTTCTCTGAGCCAACAACGGCGAAGGGTATGATATTTTTGATTTGCGCATTGAGAGCACGCTCCTCCTCGTCCAACTCATCGTTGTCATAAGGGTACATCTTGAGGTTATGGAAGGTAAATTCTTCCCTAATTCTCTCCTTAAACGCAGCACGTTCCTCCAAAGTCAGGGAATCGGACTTGGCAATGACGGGAACAACATTAACGACATCGGAAAGCTTCTTGAGGACAACGATATCTATGGGCTTGAGTCTGCTCGGAATATCAGATTAGGATACCAATAAAATTAAGAAACAGAAACATACGCGTGTCCTGAAGGCTGGATGAAGAAGAGACAGCAATGGATGCGTGTGTCCTGGATGTAGCGCTCCCTCTGCGCAGTAAGCTCCTTGCGAAGATAGGCTGAGTGCTGGTCCTTGATATATTTGACGATAGGGTCCCAGCTAGGCATCACGTCAGTCTATCATGATCATCCTCCACCACGCACTACACGACGTACCATCTATCATTGTTGACCTGATCTCCATATCCAGGTGTATCAACAATGTTCAACCGCAGACGAACACCATTCTCCTCAATAACTATTGTATATCAGCCCACGTCCTCCAAGAACCGCAAAGGAGGAGAGTATATACTGTGGGAAACGGTTTGTATCTCGGTGGTAGATCGCACAGGCTCATCGGGAGTGAGACGACCCTTGGAATCGATAAGATGAGCAGCAAAAATAGTGTTAATCAAGGTAGACTTCCCAAGACCAGTCTGTCCTATAGCAAAGTTAGAACAATTGCACAAGCAAGCAAAGAGGCAAGGAGTATCGCCAAACATACCGACACAGATAACATTGAATTGGAAACCGCGTTTAAGCAGCTTTCGCTCGATTTGAGAGGTGATACTGTCGAAACCGACATGGCTACGGGGGAATACGGTTGCAGCTTGCGACATAATTGCTGTTGGGAAAGTATGAAGATAGGCTGTGGGAACGGGACGCGTTCAAAAGGTGTTGAGCGGAGGCAGGGAGGAGGAGCAAGATGGATGGTGCTTCCGCAATTCAATGCTTCCTAGAAGGACGGGGGAAGATAGAGAGGTTAAAGTTGGGGGTGGTTGAGAGGAGAGAACACCAGCAATAGCGGACAGCAACAAAAAGGGGGTTGAAGGCCGCAAGGAGGTTGATCATTCGCTGGACTTGTATTTCTTGTCTTGGCGGCGAAGAAAATACTAATTAGCATTGAGCCAATGGAGTACGGTATGGGGCGCACTCGAACAGCACAGGGCTCCTTATTTTGGGAAAACCCAAACCCTAACCCACCCCTTGTCTCCCGCTATTTGCCTCCAGCCCACCGAAAAAGAAAATTTGACGCAGGCCAAAAACACCCAAAACTCCAATCCCATCCTCCCCCCGGCGGACAAACCGATAGCCCATCGTCGGCGCGGAACACACCGAACCTCCCCGCCAATACGGTTTGGCTACGCTCACCGCGCTCCCCGAATTCACAATTGCAATGGCAATCCCTTTCCTCTCGGTCGCTAGGCTCGGCCTTCTTCACTCAGTAGGGTCGTTTCTTCCAATTCTCCCTCTACCTACGCTTGCCATACCCGTCGCAATCCACCTCAATATACCAAATCTCCTCCCCGGTATTTGGGAATCCATTCTCCGGGCCGTGCCCAAGAAGAAGCAAAGTCATTCGAGAAAACGTATGCGGCAGTTGGCCGGAAAAGCGTTGCAAGACATCACTGCCCTCAACAAGTGCCCAGCCTGTGGGAAAATTAAGAGGCAGAATAGGCTGTGCGAGCCATGTGTGAACGAGATCAAGAGCATGTGGAGAGAGGAGGCCGCGGAAGATGCTGAACCCAAGAAGGACCGAACAAATACAACTCCATAAGTCGACGAAGGGAGGGAAAGGAGTGCAAAAGGGAATGATTTGGCAGGAAGCTGATGGAAGTTGTGAGGACTATGAGCAATACTTTGGTTCGGGGGGGGATGGGAGTGTGGTCAGCTGTGGCCAAATCGAGCGCGCTTCCAGATGGAATGATTGCGTATTGTGGAACAAAATGGGTTTGGCGTGATATTGTATATGGGGTAAAAGGTTACATGGAAAGTATAAAGTGCACAAAACATAGATATCTGAGAAACTGTCAATTACACAACTTTCCTCTTGCAGTTTTGTCAAGAGGGATTTTTAAGGGTGCTAAATATTTGCGCAAATGGTTCTATCCTCTTGTAATCGCCACGCTTTAGAGAGGGTGATAATTTCAAGACATCGTGCCGGTATCTTTGCTTCCTGCCCTTACCAACAGATAGATTTATCCCTTGCCCGGTGTGGGGCAGATAAGCCAGGGTGTTGAGCCTCAATTCGGCATACCATGGTGACGCGTGCACACTCAACCCCACCATACCACACTCCTGAGTCGGAATATCTATTCTCCAGTCCCCTTCCACTCTCTATCCATAAGTACGATTATTTCAATTTTCATGCCCCCGAGACGCTCAGATCATGGTGAGCTAATAATTACCCTACATTCTTCCATACTTCAAACCACTGCTAATATTTTAAATCTAGTCGAAGCAATATCTAACAGAGCATGTCGTTGAGGGCGGTGAGTATCAGATTCTATACACTTGATAGGAGGCCTAGCTTACAAGTGGCAGCACATCCTTCCGACATATTTGCCATTGCAGTCAATCCAGCATATGCCATTTCCGCTGGAGGAGACTCAAGCATACAGGTTTGGAGCCTACGCGAACCAGATCACCCTCTAGTTCATATGTTTGAGAATGCGCATCCCCTCGGTGTTCACCACCTCGCTACCAATAGAGACGGCGGGTTCGCCGCTAGTGCTGGCTTTGATGGAACAGTCAATATATGGGATCTGGGAAGTCTTTCTCTCGTCAAGCAGATCGCAAGTTTGTCTTACCTCCGAGCTGCTTTGTTTGTGTCCCTTCTCACACGGCGTCCTATGGTAGAAGGAAGATCTTCGGGCGAGGTTTGGGCCGTTGCTCTGTCACCCACTGGAAGCTTTATGGCCGCTACCACTTATAATGGAAGGGTATGTGTTTATGATGTTTTTGGAACTGGTGAAAAGGTTCGAGAGTATGAGACCAAAGGGAGCTTTGGAATGAGTGTTGATATTGTAAGAGTCCTAGCTGCTGTTGTTTTTTTCCTGCTTTATTTTCGCAGCCAAATGTCTCATCCGAAGTAGTCTGCAGATGGAAGGCTTGTAGCTTCGGGGCACGAGAATGGCGGGGTTTACATTTTCAACAATGAGACCGGCAAAATACACCACTCATTGCCTGGTTAGTCCATAAGTGTGCTACCTAATAACTTAATCTAACTCTCCCAGGCCTCATCAAAACGGTCAGATCCGTAGCATTTTCTCCAGGAGGAAGACTACTCGCAGCAGCAGGCGACTCCAACATAATTGCATTATATGATATTATATCTGGTGAGCAAGTTGGAAATCTGTCGGGTCATAGCAGCTGGATATTCTCGGTTTCTTGGAGCAAAACTGGTGAATATATTCTGAGTGGGTAAGTTTTAAGCTGCGCGAATCTTACCTCACAAGCACTGACCTACCTGATTCAACAGTGCTTTTGACGGAAAAGTCAAAGTCTGGTCGACCGATACGAAGACTTGTGTTGCAACCCACACAGAGAACGATAAGGCTCTGTACGGGGTAAAATGGATTCCAAAATCCTCCGGTATAGGCGAAGGATTCCTCACAGCTGGAGCGAATGGGAGGATATGCTTTTACCGCGAGGCCACAGGCAGTTAAAGGTGCTTTTTAAATCTGATCCTTGGTTAAAATGCTGGGGCAGAAAAAATGGGAATCCGCGAAATCATGTACTTGTATCAAAAGTTTATACCAAAGGTAATAGTTCTCCGTAGCACAGATTCACCATCTAATAAGGTGCGAGAGAAAAGCGTTTTATTCAATATTGAGTGCACGATATTCATCAGTACGGTACCACCACATTTGCAATGCAGCATTGCACTCTCCTGTGCTGTACTGCCGTATTTCAGCGTTCTCATCTCACGCAGCTTACAAGTGCCAGTGTGGTACAGTACTGTGCAAGTGCCGGTACAGAATCCCGCATTCCCAAGACCAAACATGAGACGAGCCCCTCTTGCCAGATCCCTTCGTGGGAATAGAAAGTACGGGTAATCTGTATTGTACAGTACACGTACTTTCTATCACAGGTAGGTATTTAAGGTGGTGCTGGCATGTATCAGACACTGTACTTGTGTACTCACTAAACTTTATGTTTACCCGAGACCTGCCCCTTATTCTTACCGCGGCGTGGCGCGCATCGCCTGCCGCCCGCCCGCCGCTCCCTTTACTATTCTGTTCTGTTCTGTCCTTCTTTCTCCTCAACTTCAACACTAATAAACATCATTTCATTTCCTCCCCCAAGCATACTTTCCAACTACCCACTTTCTTTTGTGTGCTCCCCCCAGTCGCTCATTCACCAGAGCTATTATATTCTTCCTCTCTCTTTTCCACCAATTTTACATCCTTTTAAACTCCTTTCCCCGATTAGATATCACTGTTCACAACATCAATATGTTCTACAAGTCCACTGTTCTTACCACTCTTGTCTTGGTCTTCGGGCTCTTGATTCGTTCTTCTGCTGCCGCCACTCCCCCGGTGAGTAGCCCTTCACCCCCACGTTTCCCGTGGTAGGAACTCCACATTAACTAAACCTTTTTGTTATAAAAAAAAACAGGCATGCGTTCTCGCCTGTTTGAACGAGCAGGGCACCTTAAGTGACTTTGAGAAGCTCTGCGGATCCGACAAGATTGGCGCATGCCTCTCCTCCAAGTGCGGCGACAGCCTTAAGGCGGCTCAGGACCACTTCACAAACACCTGCAAGGCCAATGGGTATACTGCTTGTGCGCCTCTTCCTCTCACAATCCAACACCTGTACAGCACTAGTACTGACCAACCCCAGCTCTCGGATCGTCCACAAACTCGAGTTCCACTTCTTCAAGGTCAGTCCCCTGCTTACATATCATTAACCTCCCCCCCCCCAGCAATTTCTTATCTTTTCACAGTGCAACCGGAACCTCCTCAGGATCTCACGTCACTGGCACTGCTGGAGGGTCACCAACCGGTGGATCCGGTTCTGGCCGTAACGGGACCACCTCGACCTCTACTAGTACTCCGTCCGCTGCTGCCGGCAACAGCGCGTCTTCACTTACTGTTATGGGCGGGGTGTTGGCATTGCTTGCGCTGACTGTTGAGTTTGTGTTGTAATTTATCATTTGAGGAGGAGTCGGAATAGGTGGTTTCCATACTCGAGTAGTCAGGCACTTGCCCCGCGGGCTTAGAGTAAACCATGCATTTTGTGTAATTGGATAGGGCGTTAAGGCCAGTGCAGGGGCGAGAATTAAGCATAGTAAACTCTCCAAAATACGGTATCCCAAAGAATCCTTGCAGCGGGAGGACACGACTACAATCTTATGTTTATTTGGTTCTCAATGCTATCGCTCAAAAGCAGATGGCGCGCGGGTGGCAATGTCGCATGATCCCTCTGGCTGCGCTGCCCCTTGGCTTGAATTTTTTTTTACCGAGACGAGTGAGTAAATATGACCACCATCACTAGGCTACCGCGCACATGCGCAGAGCTACCAGTACTCAAACAAGCTTTTGCAGATATTCTTATCGCTCCTACGATCTGAGAGGGAGAATTATTTCACCAGGTGAGAAGATGATGGGTTTTTGTATATACGGTAGGCAAATGGATATGAGGACGTCAAATAGTCCGTGACTAGAACCAAGGGGAAACAACGCCCATGTATGTCATGTACACCGTAAGGAAAACCCTTCCCATACCCCCCACAGAAAGCTAACAGTTTTTTTTAGAATTCACTACCAGACAGAGAGACATCAACAATTTTTTAGATTTTGATCGCTGCGTCCAATGCTTTCTGCTTCTTGGCTATATTTCCGAAGGGGTTGAATTAGCTACCAGCCAGGTGTAGTGCGGATCGTGGATTTTACTCACCAACTTTGGCATTGGCCTTAGCTCCCATGATGCCACCACCCCAGTGTCTCTTGGACTCCTCATATTTGTCTAGGTACCCCTCCTTAACGGCAGTGATGAGCTTGGAGAGCTCGCTCTTGTCCTCACTACGGACCTCAGTGATAGCGAGGACAGCAGCAGTCTGATAGTTGGTGTTAGTTGGATGCACAGGGTGGTGGAAAAGGAAATATAACAAACCTTCTTGTGGACAACAGTCCCTAAGCGAGCTTTGCCTTTGATGATGGCGTACGGGACACCCATCTTTCTGCAAAGGGCGGGAAGGAAAATAACCAACTCAATTGGGTCAACATCGTTGGGGATGAGGACCAGCGACGCCTTCTTGTTTTCAATCAATCCAACGACATGGTTAAGGCCATACTTAACGACGTAAGGCTTCTTGGAGACATCTTCTTTCTTCTTTCCGTCGGCAACAGCCGCAGCCTCCTTAGTCAGACGCTCCTTCTTCTCAACCTTGGTCTCAGGGCGGTACTTGTTAAGGAGGCGGAAAGTCTGGGTTGCGAGATTCTTGTCGAGGACATTCTGGAACTGAGCGATGGCCGGGGGGACCTTTAGACGAAGGTTGAGAACCTTCTTCTGGCGCTGAAGACGGACATACTCGGGCCATTTAACCATGCGAGAGAGGTTGCGCTTGGGTTGGATGTCCTGTCCAATGCCATAGTTGCGGGGACGCTTCTCGATAAGAAGGTTCTACAGTAGCATCAAGAACATAAATGGTAAGTACCACGACAACACCGTCGATCAAGAGCTCGGCCGACAAAAGAGATAGGAATGGATTCAATGAGAGAGAGGAGCTTACCTTGGTCTTCTTAGAAGTTCCAGCCCGACGCTCGGGGTATGGGGCGGCCGCGGCCTTTTTTCCTTTTGTAACCTTTGGGGGCTGGTCATTGAGAGATTTTGAATCAGTGAAGTGCTCAACAGAAAACAAAAATCCACTCTACAAGTCTCGCGGCATTTTTTGCAAAACGGCGTGAGACTACAGCCAAAAGGGTGAAACGAATTTCAGCAGGTTTATGAAAGAGATCACAAAATTCCCGCATCCATTACATTTCACCACGATGCACGCCATATCCAGAGCTTCCGAAAAAGATGAATAATGAACGGCTGAGAAGAGATCCAACCGCAAAAGAATAAATTCCTCTTTAGTATTCTTCAATTCTCTAAATTTCGTTCTCAAAGGGAGAAACGAATCACGGATCCATAGCTAATGCGCCTACTGCAGCCGCTTGACAAGAGTGAAAAATGATCGAAGGGGGAGTACCATAGCGAATTACTGTCTTGTTAAAGACGGGGGTGTTGTCAGTAGGTGGAAGTCGTGGTCGTGAGTTTGGAGCTGGAGTTGACGAGGTTTTTTTTCTTGGTATAAGTGGGCGTTAGGAAGTTAGTCCTGTGTGTGGCGTTGGCGTGACTGTTTTTTGGGCGACTGGCTTGGTTGTCGAGGGCGCCCACACCACATGAGCACTTGTGAACTGAGTGCTTCTCCCAGCTCAATGAATGATAGGGCTCAGTGATCCCATGTTATTTTGGGGTTCCTTTTAGAATTGCCGGATCTTGAGCGATCGGCCCAATATTAAGAGGGGTTTGGAGTCGAATGGGCAAGGTATCATTTGGGCTCATAACCAATCCTATGCTTAAACTTCATTTGAATCACCAAAAATCATGCAAGACATTGAACCGATCAACATTTGTATCCCCTGGGCATTCGTCCACACAGCAGGTTAGTTCTCTACGGTATCGTAAGAACTTGGGTGATTGAACCTCACACTAGGACGTTGGAGTTGCCTTTGCTGTTAAGGTCTGGCTCTTTTTTTCTTTTTTTCCTGTCTTAAGCTCGGTCTGAGGAGGTTAGTTTTCGCTGTGCGCTCGCCCGCCTATCCAAGAGAGGGGATTTCGGGCGTCTTAGCGCGAGGTTCAATTGTTCCGGTTCTTACGGTACTACACCCGATAGAGCAGCTGTGGGGGAATTTATTAGACTGTCTCATAAATTTCACGAAGGATATGAAACAATGGTACAAGTATCTGTAACCTCTGGTATGGACCAAAAGATATTATGATGTGAAAGCATTCGTACCGACAACAAATTCAACTCCGAATGAAATGAGATGTTATACAAAACGCCCCTTAGAAGAAATAAAGAGAATAATATAAAATGATAATAACCAGAATACCCTGATGCGGTGACGCGAGAAACTGAAACAAAAGAAAAACGGGGAATAGAAACTAGTTTTTTACTCGTTTGGGATCGCTCCCAAAGCCCGAGATTTGTGCGTTTAGTCTTGCGTCCGAAGAATCCCCTAGGGCTGATCTTCCAGTACCACTACGAGTAAGTCAGTATTGGCTATGGGGTGGAGAAGAAATCGGGTGGTAACGTACTTTCCTGCCCTAGGGGCATTTGCATCGGCAGGGCGCTTAATACCACCGACTGACGGCGTAGGCTGGCGGAAAGCACCAGTCCCACGAGGCAGAGGAGGTTGGCCGATTTGCCTATTTGGCTCCGAACTTGGGTTCTCAAAGTTTTTGCGTGGAAATGGTGAACCAGTACTGCTGCCGGCCTGAATCTGCTTTCTGGGGACAGGCGAAGATTTCGAATGATCAATGCCTGCAGAGCGCGGGATTGTAGATTCTTTGTGCGGGTTGAATGCATGATCAGGCAGAATAACCCCACTGTCACCTTGCAAGACCTTTGGGTTATCCTCGTGGCCAAGCAAGGCCTTACTTGTGAGGAATCCAACATGGGCATTCTGCTGGTGATTAACAGATGTCTCGGGCTGCCCATTAAGGCTGGGGGCCGGAAGGACTGGTACAGATTGTGGGGTTGCGTAAGGCGGTGGTGATATCGTTGGGCCCGGTTGTTGAATGTTGCGAAGATTGTGATTAGTGTTGTTAGCCATTGAGTTCATCCGCGATCCCATTTGCCCAGTAGGAGTAGGTGTGCGAGGCCCCTGGGGTACACTAGAGGGCTTTTGAAGGGGCCTTTGCCCAATCGCTGGGTTTTGAGGTGGGAGTTGGGGACCACGATTTTGTGTCTGGAAGGGGCGGGGTTGATGAGCTGGTGGTTGCGCTGGAATATTAGGGGAAGTGCGTCCATGTTGACCATTTTGTCCCTGTTGTAGTCCTGGGACCAGTGTGTTCTGATTCTTTGGGGCAATCATAACCTGATTCCCGCCCGCTCGAGCTAATGTGGATTTAGCTCCACTAGGGGTTGGTGGAGTGGGTCGTTTGAAGACATCGTCGCTGGAGTGAGGGCAAATTAGTACAAACAAACTGTCGCAATTGGATGTGCTCACACTGCTTCTACAATGTCCTCATCCGCCACATGCTCACTATAATCATCACCGTCTTCAAAAGCTCCTAAGTAATCGTATTCGTCGCCTGCCTACGGTTAGCAAGGGCCGCTTGCGGCGAGGAAAGCATTGTTCAGACCTCCGTATTCATCAAATCCCTCGGCCAGATCTAAAAAGTAATTAGTTCTGATCCACCCAGTGTTTGGGCGCAAATATTACCATTCTCAGATATGACTTTCTCCCGGGGTGCCTCAGACGAGCTCTCTAGCAGACTAGGGGTTACAAGACTTTCCTCTTGCTTTATGATACGATCACGAATTGACCGAGGCTTGTAATAGTTGGGCTCATGAACCGGCTGTTACGCAACCAGTCAGCCATTGAAGTGATAGACAAGGAGTTTAACCATACCTGAGCCGCCTTCATTCTCCTTGTTCCCTTGATATGTTGTTTATCATATAGACAATTCCCCAAAGCATTTCCAAATGTTCTAAATGTTCGCTTAAGAGCATCCGTAACAGCCTGCTTCTTTGACGCGACAATGGCAGCTGACTTAGTCCTTTGATTCTGGGATTCGCCAGTCCCAATATCCTAAGCGCATCAGTAAGTTTCTGGTGGTGCAGATGTTCACCAAGGGAAGGGAGGGGCGTACCTCGCGAAAAGTTCCGTCTTTGAGAATGATTCGTAAATGAACGGAGGTGGTGACGGTCCATTTTCCATGGTTTTCTAAACACTATCGTAAAAAAAAATCAGTCAGCATTTAGAGCCTCTGGCGCTCCAAAGTACCCAAAAGCACAAACCTCATCGATTGCAATATGTTTAATCTCCGAAGACCAGCCGTTGAAACCAAAAATCTCATTTGCTAGAGTGATTGCAACATCACCCCTGAGGTACGCTACGCTGCTACCCCCAGGTGCTGGCCGATAGTTGACGTATTCGGGGCCAAGCATGCCATCAAGTTGTGTCTGGAGGCCCTCCTGCTCCTGTTTGGTGTAGGGAATCGCCCGCTGCGAGAGGTCCAAGGAGGACATGATGGGCGGGTAGTACTGGTGTATAGTTTTCCAGCAGATGGTGGAACTTTGTGGCGGGGTGGTTGTCGGGAGAATGGGTTTTTGTTCCTTCAGTGTCGTATGGCGGGTTTTTGGAGCTAGATGAGGTATCATATCTCTAAGCTCGAAGACGCGGGAACGCGCCAAGGAATTAGCTTAATCTAATCTCACCCTTCGCGTGACTCACGAAGTCTGTCACGGTGTTACCCGGCGCAAAGATTGCCGAAATAGTTTGGTGAGAGCTGGAGTGAATTGGTTCTTCAGCAATCACTCTCCGTTGAGCAAAGCATGCTAACCATGTTGGGAATCCTTCAGTGGGTACGGTAGTCTAACATATGATACAAGTACTAGTGCCCGGGGATATGTTTCGTGCACTACCGGTACTCGTACTGGAGTAGTGGTACAGGGACAGTTAGCCAGCCAAATAATTCCTGTGATGTACTAAAATACTTGTATATTCGCGGGCACTTGCATACCGGTATGTTTAGAGCTTAGGTATTCGGTGCGCAGTACCGGTACTCGAGTAGTCAATATATTGGCATGACACTACGATTCTAAGGCAAGAAGTCGCTCTTTGCTCAAATAGACAAAAAGGTATCTGTCACGGGTCTATTTATTGTGCTAGAACTTGCTAACAGGATAGCATCTTGGGCGTATTGATAATCATTGGTAATTGGTCGAGAGTCATCAAAACCATACAATCTGGGGGGGCAATTATCATTGTATGATACAACTGTTTGGTGTGATGGCTTCTGCTTGTTGGGTGCGGGCAGGATTTCTCTCAAGCCCCATTCATTGTACGACGGAGGCTTTGCTCCAAAAACATTGGGCAGGTGTTTTGCACAAGCGAGATGCCAAGGGTTTGGGGGATACTGCCGTGCAGGGGCTCACGGCTGAAGAAAAAAAAACTATCATACTTACACTTAGCACTGTGCTTGTAATATAACTTGGGTGGTATCATACTCCTGAGAGAACTCACGCTAGATCAAGAAATCCCTAAGCTTCTACTTCTACACGTATCATAAGTGCATGCCTAGCTTTGTGTGCTATTCCTAAGGTCTAGTTCCCTCGCTGAAACAACGATGGAGAACTATGGTGATTACAACCAGCACTATAGGTATGATATATCACACTTATTCTTATATCCCTTGACCTCATCTGATTAATCGAACTAGGGCTCTAGCAAATGATCTTGGCTCCACATATTCGGGGCCATCACAAAATCCAATGACGCAAATGTAGGTAAAATCTATGCCTTGGAGAAATCATTCTGAGGGTTACATAGGGAGACAGGACTCGAAGTAGTGTCGGAGGGTTATCCACCCTTTAGGGCGCCGCAAAGACCCCCGCCCCCGCCTCCAAGGTTAGGTTAGCTAGGTTCTCGATGTGAGTTGAGCTAGACTAACGTTAACGTAATTGTAGGCCGCCGGGCTTGAGCTCAGGAGTCCCATCTCCTAACCCTCTCATGCAACAATCGCGTCAGCAGGAGCCACAATGGGGGGGTCTTGACAGACAGCCAGGTTTAGAAACCACGGGCATGCCCGCCAATATGCACCCTAATCCTCAATGGCCGGAGGCCAATACTCGGACCGCGAGTGTTGCCGCCATGTACGATATCCCCACTATCTGAAATTGTCACAACTCTCGTCTAACCTAGTCCGAGTCGGAGAGCAGACAGAGGGCCCAGGAAATGTGGGATCAGACACAAGCCATGCGACCTATGCCAGCCTATAGGTACGGGCACCTCACGGGAAGCTGATTTTCTTATCATATCTCTGATTGCAAGAGCTTAGAAGTCCCTTTGAACACATGTCATTAGCCTCGCAGCTTATGCGAGTCGGCCTAGACTCCTCCGCTCCTGAGACCACAAGATGGGATTCGCCAGTCCAAGTTGTACCAAAAGATCCGACAGAAAAGGAATTTGATTTTAGCTCCGATGCGCTGGGGGATATCGAGCCGCTATATGAGAGTGATAGGATCATTCCTAGTTATGTGGTTGATAGGTTCTTGAAGCAAAACCCTCGCGCAAAGGGCTATTTTTGCGTTTTCCAGCCAACATTTACTCTGGAGCGCGACACGTCGATTGTCTTTGACGGGCTGTTACCCCAGTCGAGTCTGGTCAAAGGATGGAAAGGTGGATGTATCGTCGGCCATTTGTTCGAGATGACATGGTGGGGGACTTTGCGCTATTACGGGAAGTTTCGTGAAGAACGCGAAAAATTCGGAAAGGACTGGGAGACTGCGTTTGGGGGGAGCATTGTGGATATTACCAACCCCACCCACGCATCTCTTACGTACGTTAAGCGGCATGGACGCACCTCCGAGATGCTCGATCTATTTGGTCAGGATAGTTTCGTGGCCGATGTTTCGTACACTTCCCCTTCACTTTACCCTGAAAGCGGATCCTTTTGGAGGTTGTTCGGGAAGGTCAAAGCCTCAAGTCCAGCGATAGAACATTTCTTGTGGCTCGACCTCCCGAAGCTAATTGCATATATCATCTCATGGGACATGATTGAGGTGAAGGACATCTTATGGTATATAGAGTCGGGGTATTGGCGCGGCACTGATTCCTACGACCGCGGCGCCGTCAGCCTAAACCTCAGAATGCCTGTAAGTATTGAAGAATGGAAGGGAAATGGCTGGAGTTATACAGAGAGGCGGGGGATGGAGGTCCTTGTGGAATAGCTTAGTTTATATATCATGACGTTTTGATTGGGAATCTGGTTTTTATTTGGTGCTGGTAGTGTTTTTGTCTGTGAAAAGAGGGCGAACAATAAGGGGCCAGGGTAGTAAGCTGGCCGATACAGTATATATCATATACTCTGGTATTGGATCTGATAAAGGGCGAATGCTTAGAAAGAATAAGATAGACCCTGGGCTTGAAGGGGGATATGGGCAACTGTATAGAGCATGGGAAGAGCTAGAGGTTCTTGATCTTCACGAATGCGGCAGATGGATGTGGGTGAAAATGAGAGAAGAGGAGTAGAGCAGGTTATTGGGAGGAGTTCGAATTAATCATGGGGGTAAACTTGAAGGGTTATGGGCTCCTAGGATAGGCGCGAATAATATGAAGCCATTTATAGCTATCGCACCACACATAGGACGGCCGCTCGAGCGGCTAAACGCTGCTCCACTTTTGTAATCCTAATTTGATGCTTCATTCGTTTGTTATCACTCCCCGAACGCAGGGTACATATCATACTTCTCTCCCATGGGGGGCCGAGGTTTTGGAGAATCTCTTATTAGATAAGAAACATGATGGTGATAATATCCTATTAAAAAGGTTTCTGAAAAGGGTTGTTCTCTAGGGCCTTAGCGGTGGCTTTGGAGCGATTTCCTTAGTATCATACCAGCATCATTCGCGGCCCGAAATGACACATGTTGCGTCCTAACACTGCGGAATACTATTGGCCTGTCTGGTGGTCTCGATTAAAAGGAAAAATAGCCACCCTGAGAGATGGTATCAATTGTATAAGGAATGCAATACTCATTTCCCAAGAAATATCGCTGGCCATTGAGCAAGATCAGTGCCGTATTGAGAGATATATTTGACGCAGCAGCTGTATCAACAATAGCGTATGAGGCTTTCTGCCAATAAATCCTCGATTCAGTACTGGGAACTTATCAGGGATTAGGTCCGGTAGTTGGCACATACTATTTCTCGAGAGTATAGATTAAAATACATGGTTGTAAGAGTTTGTGGTTCTCTGCTAGTTCGCAGATGGTACCGGTACTATAGTTAGAACTACATATGAATCTAAAGGTGTAGCAGCTTCATTAGTTTTCTGGGGGATGGGGAGGAGCGTGATGTCAGTGGCCACCACCAAACAGCCATGCATTAGATGGCGCAGGTGCAGAGCAGGTATAGATATGTTTTCCGTTTACCAGGGTCTCACCCGGGCAGTTGCGTCCGACTTCACTAGTGCAGTAGTGATTCGTGTTGCAAATAGTGGTTGTGACGGAGATGATTTATTGTTGGGATTCTACGTAGTGGAGTGGAACCGCTTTGATGGAGATGAAGATCGTTGATTGATTGTGTTAAGTTGATGAAAGAAAAGTTAGAAGGAAAGTTGTGTATAGGAGCAAAGGTAGTGTTGTGAGAGAAGACAGGAAGGAAGGCGGAAACAAGGGGGTGGAAACAAAAACACAGGCTGACGCGTCCTTTCACTAGTGCGTACGTATGCCACTGTGGCCAGTGCGGGCAGAGCGAGCTGGCACATCCCACACCAAGTGCGGCCATAGAACTGCAGTTTTCAACAATTCACTGTGAGGGATGTCCGAGTGAGTTTTTGTGATGACAGATTAGCGCTGATGGAGTGATGGAGCCAGAGTTGATGCTTGAGCATTGATGAGCTTTGGCGGACGCCGGATAGGGTAAATATATGGTGTCGAATTAGGGGCCGCGCAGTGCGGCGTGGAAGGAGGCCGAGAGGTTGCCATGGCGGCGGTTTCTTAACCGCTTCTTGCTTCTTGCTTCTTGCTCCAAGGGCTGGGGTACTTCTACCCCCATCCCCGTGGTGCTACTTGTACCAGGACTGGTGACATTCCCAGGCAAGCTCTCGCAAAGGCGTGAGCGTTGCTTCGACTATCACAGTATCGAACGGATCTTATATATTATCTCACTGGGAGTAACTATTCATACTTGACTTTCTTTTCTTTTATTTTAGAAAAAGTAGTAAGTTTGTGAGGTAATCGGGGGTGGTTTGGTGATAATATAATAAACTACCACGCCCACAGACTAATTTGGTATTACCCCACGTGATGGATTATTCAAGAATAACTCATTAAGAGGGGGGAATTTAGCTCCTGGGCTCGTGTTAATTGCATAGCGGCTTGTTGGGTATCGACTTATTGATCACTGCGCCGGCTGGGCATTTCATGCAACATTCCTATGGGAGCGAGCACGGTACAATGCTGTACGAGTACTGGTCATGGCGGACAGATAGGTTTGGATTTTTTTCTCTCCTGCCTGGGGCCAATGATAATGATAGTATTATTACATTACTAAACATTGAATACACTAACCTACAGCATACAGTATGATAGCGCGGAATTTCCCTACATCGCGCTAAATATCTACTAGCGATACCATTCTTCAAAAGAAACTAAAAGAGGATGTGGTCCATTACTATAACTTATGGCGGATTGTTATTTAAGTGTAGTGGATAGAAGATGTACTATAAGAACTTCTGGTTTCATCGGATGTGCAACTTCGTTTTAAACCTTGGTGATCTTGAACGGCCTACTCTATCCCGCTTTGTGTATGACCCGACTGACCCAGGATTTTTCTGGAGCGCCCGGGCTGAACCACGGGAAAGCGATTTTTCAAAATCCGAGCCAGACCTGGCCTGGTTAGCCTGCAAGAGCGACTGTCGGAGCAATAAACTCTTTTATTTTTTTCTCTATAGGCGATAAAATATGAAGACCTTTACGGGCTCTGCGTCTATATTAGATTGTCCGGGGGAACCTGAGGGCTTTGGCCGCTGGAAATGATTTTTGACCTGACTGGCTGCCTAACTTTGGTGTTGTTCGAGGGTTTGGTTCCTGAGTGTCCCAGAATATATGAAGCCCCTCTCGCAGACACATTAAATTGGCGATACGATATTAACTCTTCTAAATTTAGTATCCGTTCAACGCCGATCCTTAGCAGATGGTCCCTTTGCGCACTGAGCTGGAAGGGCACTAGGACGGAGTTTTGCATGAAAGCTCAAGTAGATGAACGGTTGGAGAGATCGGTGACTGCCCGACTACCCTCCTATCCCGTCGAAGTCTGTATGCGTGAAGGCTCAAATAGTCGGTATGCTCTGGGGACACTCGGTAGCTGTCACAACTCTGGGGAGCGGGAACGGATACACCCTTAAAGTAAGAGAGGCTGGAAACATTGATCACTGACACCTGAGGACAAATCATATTCGTGTGGGATAACCACAGCGGAGCGTCAGTAATGAGAAAAAGCTAGGTGATTGTCCTGGCCCTCGTATCGGTGGTGGAGTATAGCTAAAGGTGCGATGGAAACCCTCGACTGCCCCAATTCGCCGGAGGAATCAATCTTTATACTGGCACTAGTCTCTAACGTCGCGATAACGTTGCAAACTCAATTGCGGATAATCAATCACATTTCTCATAAGATTAGTTAAATAATAGATAATAAGAGCATTATTTTACAGCAGCAGTACCATGTCCATTCCGTTCCGTCTACCGCTCCAACGAAAATAAGAAAGCGCAATTGCCTTGTGCGCAATTACGTCTTTGTAACCACTCCATCTAAAAGGAAGGAAGTACTCTACGTCAAACATTAAAATCCGAGGAATCACGGGAGAGAAGGAATAAAAGAGAACAGGCTGGGGTCAGTTTCTGAGGAGAGGGTGGGGTAGGGAAAGAACGAAAGAGAAGAGGAGAAAGGACAGCTCTTGTATATGCAAGCCAACTAGAGTTTGATGGGGCTGCCAAGTTTATAGGTAGAGCGAACCAGAATTGACGATGTCTAAGGAACTCGGGTGTTAGCGATGTGCTAATTTTGGGAGATGTGGAATGGGGAGGGGGGGGGTCACACCTCTTCTAATTTTACCCATCGCATCCTCAAACTTTTTCTCCAACTCTTCACTGCCCATAGCTTTGGCAGCCATGATCATCTGTCTCAAGAGCTCTTCAAGGCGTCTGAACATTCTAATCAGGCTTCCCTCGTACACATCAGTCATCTTACAGATAGCCGCGAAGGACGCGCCTTGAGTCCAAGTATAGACAACTTCCATAAGTTGGTTTTTAAACTTTTGGCAATACTCTTCTTCAACAATAGGGAGCTTGCTCTCGATAGAGATTTTTGCTATAAGCTTGGCCTGGGTTAGAAGCTCCTTGTATGGCTTCTCGAGGTCAGGCCTTAGCTTGGTTTCAGTGTTCGACTTCTCTTCAAACACAAAGCAAGAGAGGAGCGCAGCAGTTTGTTCGGGTGAGAGCTCATTGAAAACCCGGTTGAAAAGAAGCTCACTGATGAGAAGTTCATCGCCAGAGCTAATCTCACACGCAACACTAGGAGTTTGTTAATGGAGAAAAGAGATAATTGAAGTGGAAGGGGCGCAAACCGGGCTTTAAGCTGAATAATATCCATTTCATTAATAAAACCAAGCCGTCTAAGCACGCGCTTGCGGTGCTTGAGCTCTTCTAGTTGCATTATCGAATGTGCGAGAGTTATCTTTTTCTTTACTGCCTTAATCTTCTCTTGCAATTCAACTTTGTGATTGTAGAGGTTGTATAGGACCTTCAATCTAGGTGAGTTATGGAGAGGGTTGGAGAGCAAACGCGATTCGAGAACTTCGATTTTCTAGGGCTGTCAGTGATATGGAGAGGGGGCGAGGGCTTGGAAACTTACACGGAGAAGACTCTTAAAAGAATCGTCTACAATGCCCATATTTTCGATAGGATCTAGGGGTGAGATACCATCTGCGAATCGTCTTTTTACTTCATCAAGATTTTTTCTGGCATTATTCCTCTGCTCTTGTGATTTCATATCTTTGGGGAGGAAAATACGGAGGCCAGAGATCTCAGCTAAACAAGAAAGTAAGACAGGCACAACCTCCATTTTACCGCTCTCGCCTTCACTTGGGGGCCTCACTCCTGTGGGGAGTTCCTGACCGGGCCGAGTGAAAGATGATGTGTCAGAGGCAATGTTTAGAAGGACATCAACGACATAAGATTCCTGAGGCGAAAACTCCTCTCCGCTCTATAGTATATTAGAATTAGGGTCGCAAAAGGAATAATTGTCCGATACGCACCTTTGAACGAAGCCTCCTGGTGTAGTTGACGACAGTGCCCCATCCAAAATCATAATTGAGATACTTCACTTTTACGAGCCTCCCGGGCTGCATGAACTGTAGGCAGTAGTTGGGATGATTAATCACCTCGCGCATATCTTTGGTATAGCGGTCAAGTTTCTGCCGCAGTTCATGGTAGTCTCGAACGGTCGACTCGTCTTCGACAATCGTTTTCGCTTTCTCAGCCTCGAGCTCGCTCAATTCTGTACATAGTCAGCATAAACTAGTCATGATTAGGTAGGAAATAACCGACCCTTTTCGAGCCCAGCAGCACTTGCATGGTTCTGGAACTGAAAGAAACACTTTTCCAACATATATTCAGGCGATATTCCTTCGACCCTCATGAGATTAAGAATCATGTTGTAGCCCAAGTAGAATGCTGAATTGAGCCTATCCTGTTCTCCTTTGACGATCTCTCGAGCAGTTGCGGCTTCTAGAGTCTGGTCTAGCATCAGGATGACAATACCGCGGTCATCCAGTCCGCGGCGCCCTGCGCGACCGGACATCTGAACAAACTCCGAGGGCGATACCCATCTTAGCTCTCTACCATCAAACTTCCGGACATTTGTAAATACAACTGTCTTAGCAGGCATGTTGAGTCCAATTGAGAAAGTTTCAGTCGCAAATAAGACTTTGATAAGCCCTTCTTGGAAAAGAATTTCGATGACCTCCTTTAGAATGGGGAGTAGTCCTGAGTGGTGAATACCGATACCTCGGCGCAAAAGAGGCAAGACATGTTGAATTTGGGAAAGCCCCCTATCCTCCTCGGATAAAGAGCTGATAGCGTTACCAAATACCTTTCCCACCATGTCCTTTTCAGCGTCGTTGTTGAATGCGAGCGAACTCATTTGAAGCGCAAGACTTTCACATTCCCGCTTACTGAAGGAGAATACAATTACAGGATTGTAATTTTTGATCATAATCATTTTGACAATCTTGTAGATGTCGGAAGGACCACCTGTAAATTCATTCTTAGAACCTTGAGGCTAACGGGGAGAAGATTTCTCACCTTTGTTTCCCCCTGTGTTAGTCTTGTGTTTTCGGTCACCCCATCCTCTGCCCTTTCGCCCATTGATATCACCGGGGCTGTCCCCTTGCTTTTCGGAGATAAAGCTCATTGCCTTTTGAAAGTTGTCCTCTCTAAAAACACTCTTTTCGTCTACCACGAGATGTATCCCATCTGCGCCAGCGGGAAAAAGATATGTTTGAAGAGGTGTAGGGCGGAAATCAGTATAAACCACGTGACATGGCTGGTTGTGGGTTTTGCAGATCCATTCGGCGAATTGCATGGCATTAGGAATTGTCGCGGATAAAAAGACATATCTCACCTTGTCTGGCAGAAGGATGATTGTTTCTTCCCAGACAACACCACGGGCTAAGAGCAGTCAGCGTATATTACGATGCCATGTAGGGAGGGGATATCGGACCTTTATCCCGCATATAATGGATTTCGTCAAATATGACCCATTGAACTTCTCTCATGACCTCCGAACCCCTATAAAGCATTGACCTCAAGATCTTTGTATCTGTTAGCGGGCCAGTCGGCTTCTCTGTGCACGGTTATTCAATTGAAGTACCTCGGTTGTCATCACCAAACAAGTTGCGCTTGGGTTTATGGTTGTATCTCCAGTCATAAGCCCGACATCTCCAAACTCTGCGCTGAATTCCCGATATTTCTGATTACTTAGAGCTTTGATTGGACTCGTGTATATAACTCGCTGGTTGTCTCGCAGACTCTGCGCAATTGCATACTCTGCGACAACAGTTTTTCCGGCACTTGTATGCGCACTAACCAGCACGCTCTCTCCTCGCTCGATTGCAGCCACCGACGTTTTCTGGAAAGGGTCTAGGGTAAAGCCATATGCTCTTGCTGGAGGATCGGCGAATATGTGATTCTCGATCGGTTTGTATTGGTGGTCAGTGGGAAGAGAGACCTGATGGCGGACTTGATGGGAGATGACGATAGATTTTCCTTCCGTTTCTTGGGACGTTAGCCCACTTGACGCAGGGACCTCTCTCACCGCGTCAATCTCGAAAGCATCCGTAGCAATAGGATCTGCGCCTGACTCCCGACGCTGACGTTTCGCTAACGGTGGGTTTCCGGGTGAGGCCGTTGTTCCCTTGCTTTCTCCCGCAGCAGGAGCAGAATCCAGCGACATGGCGTCAGCCCGCGAATCCGTTATTATGGAATCGTCATCATTCTCCTGTGGGCGACCGCCACCGTTTGCGAGTCTCTTTCTCCGTTCGGAGCGATCTTTCTTCGATTTTGATGGGCGGGCATCGTTCCTGAGGTTCCTAGCCTCAAAGACATCATCGAATAGTTCCTTCTCGCTGTACATTGTCGTTAAGGCAGGTAGGAATTAAGGTGGAATTGTAGGAGGGGGCGACTCTCGTAATGAGAAACGTTTGTGTTTGAGTCGGGAGCCAAAGGCTATTTGGTTTAAAGAGTGGAGGATGGTAGGAACTCGTTGAAATAAAAGCTCTGGTTCTTGCGCGCCGGGGGGGGAGCGGTGCTTTTTTCTTGTTTCTTGTCTTGGCAGAGGACTGGCAGGGTTGGAAATGTTACCGAAATAAGGTCAGGTCCAGACAAGCCCGTGTGATCCCGTTTGGAGGTCACAGTCGGTGGGGTTTTCTAATCTTCAGGTGGGGTCAAAGGGTGTGGGCAAATGGAAGAGTTATGGTTGGGTTACGATTAAAATTTTTACGAGAAAGGTGGCAGGGAGAGGAGAAAGTATGAGAGGTTAAGTTACAGGATTGCGATCATGCCGTAGAAATTTAAAAAAGTCTAGGATAAACACATGTAATGCGCAGCTTCCAGAACGCCTGTTGATGCCCAAACCACACTGAGGGTGTCGATATCGCACAACTTCCCGGTTATCGTCTAACATTCTGCTCTGCAATAAGAAACTTTCTCTATAATTGTAGGCTTCCTCTTCCAACTACCTCATCGGTTACCTCTCATCTCCACTCAAGTCGTGAGTCTGCCCTCTTTCTGAATTGTCTCGTTTGGTTTGGTTCACTCCCCCGCTTAAAACCATTTGCTTGCTGCCGCAGGCTGGGCAGTCCCACAATCTCCCCTGCGTCTTCCTCTCAAATACATTTCGCTGCCTCTTTTGCTCAAAATTTGCCCCAAATTATAGATGATTCAGAGAACCGCATTCCGTTCGGCTTTTGCCACTGCCCGGGCTCCCTGCCTCATGGCTCGCCGCGGGCTGCACGCCACTCCCGCTCGCCTTGGTGGCTACCACTACCCCGAGGGACCCAGGAGCAACATTCCTTTCAACCCTCACACTCGCTTCTTTTACCTGCGTTTCATCGCTTTCTGCGGTTTGTCTCACTCAATTAAATTACGGAAGTTCTGCAGAGTTGCTAACATTCTTGGACAGCCGTTGGGTTTGGCTTCCCTTTCGGGATTGCCGTCTGGCAGACTTCCAAGAACAAAGCCTAAGTTTCGGTGACTAGAGTTTGTTGAGACAGACTTTGCGGTGGAATTGGAAGCTATTTCGGGTAAAGGTGTGGCTGTATAGGTTTAGAGATAGAATCCAAATTCTATGGAACCTCGTTATCGCAGCAGGACATTCGATTCCTCTCATGTGCTGTGTGAACTGTGACGAAAACCGAAGTCCAACAGCCGTTGGGGCTGTTTTGCCGTGACCAATATACTCGCCTCTGTTTTTTTTTGGGTAATTCACCTACTGAGTATGGAAGTGGATTGGGGGGTTGTTGGTGCATTTACTTATGATACAACAAAAGTCTTTTCCAGTCACTCTGGAAGCGCCAAGCGCTGCAGATATGAAACAGCACCTATATTATTAGCAGGTTTTCTACAACAAAATGAAGGCGTTAATTGGGGATATGGGTCTGGAGTTTGTAGCGTGGGGTGCCCTAAGGGTGCTGCAGGACGGGACGGGGGGGTGCGCCGAGTGATATGAGCCATAAAATAGAACACGGTAGAGCAGATCTCAGGAAAAGACTGATAATCCAGAAAGAACATTATGCAGCGTGGGGAGGAGCGAGTCTCGGGAAGAGAGAATGTTAGGGAAAACTGGCCCTAGCGCGGGGGGTTGGAGGCCACAGAAAATGGGAATATTGGGTCAGTGTATTTCTGGGGGGGGGTAGGATAAGAGATCGTACCATAACGAGCGGAAGAGATGCTGTATTTGCCCGCCTGGTATGAGTCTCATGACCCCTAGAAACATGCACTTTTGTGCTACGAGATTCGGTGGGGGAGCGCAGAGGGGATTTTTTCTGACGACAAGGGATCGGCTTCATAGAGTATCACCCATCCCCGGAAATCGATCATTTGCCGTTAATTCTAGCCTTGTGCCACAAGAATGAAAATCCTCTAGTTGAATACCCCCGGGGGCATCTCAGGAGGTTTCCATGCAATCCTGTATATATGAACTGTTGAGAGCTCATCTCTTACTATCATATCATACCTCAGGTTGTAGAGCTGTTCAGTGTCTACACTCCCAGAATCCAGCGTCATGAGGTCACGGGTCATGACGCGCTCTGTGGAAGCTGAGGCTCTTTTCGAAAAGTTTACTTGGTAGCGGGGCAACGACCTAACACATTTCCTGCCCCACCTTCACGACCTACGGTACCCACTTGCCCTAGGACTCGCTTTCCTCACCCCCCCCCTCACCCCCCAACCGCTCCCCCCCTGCCCGTATCTCACCCTCCTGCACCTCAGGGAAATCTTTTTTCCTACTCCCTTTGCCAGTATCCCCTCGTGCCTGGCTTTCAGTCTCGTGGCGTAGCAAGCTCCACTGCATGAAGAAAAAAAATAATTGAAAAGGAGAGGCAAGGCAAGACACAAAGAAAGAAAAAGAAGCAAGAAAGCACAAAACGCCTTTCCCATGCGTAACCTCCTTACCATCGAGCGCTCCGTCGCTGGCACCAGTTCCACCGAAGTTCCAGACCTTCCCCTCTCTGCTATCGCCTGGGGTGGATCCGGGGAATCGCTCATATGTACTCATGGCCCCTCTGAGGCCGAAGCTGCCGTTGAGCTGAAACGTGTTAACGTAGGATTCGAATCGTCGTCCAGATCGATTTTTTGTTGCGTTGTAAGGAGGTATTTGCTGATTATGTTCAAAAATAGAAGAACGGCCAATCGGTTCCCATCGCATCGTGGGATGCCTCGCCCTGCCCATCGCCATCGTTGCCCTGCGATCGCATTCTCGGCCTGCATTATTTCCCTGATACGTCCTCAACCTGCGTAATATTCGCCGCAGGTAACATTGTGGTCGTCCAGGAAGACCCCACCCCAGGGGTTAATAAAATTGAAATAGTTGGATCTGTTGATGAAGGGATAACCGCTGCAGCGTGGTCCCCTGATGAAGAAATTTTAGCCATTGCCACTGGTGCATCAACCTTTCTTCTTATGACACGAGAGTTCGAACCCATTGCCGACGTCATTCTTTCGCCAAATGATCTCAATGCTTCAAAACATGTCTCTGTGGGATGGGGGAAATCAGAGACTCAGTTTAAAGGGAAACGGGCGAAGGCCATGAGGGATCCGACTGTTCCTGAAAAGGTTGACGAAGGCATTCTTAGCCCCCACGACGATAACGGTACGAGAATTAGTTGGAGGGGAGATGGCGAATATCTCGCTTTGTCCTCTGTGGAGGATTCGAAAAGGAGAGTCATTCGAGTTTACAGCCGGGGTGGCTCCCTGGATAGTGTCAGCGAACCTGTTGATGGTTTGGAAGGGCCTCTGAGTTGGAGACCAGCTGGAAACCTTATGGCTGGCATCCAGCGCTTCCATGAGAGACTTGATGTTGTCTTTTTTGAGCGAAACGGTCTCCGACACGGGGAATTCACGCTAAGAATACCAATGGATAAAGTTTCCGATGAGAAAATACTGGAGTTACTGTGGAATCATGATTCCTCGGTACTGGCCATTTGTTTCAAAGGCAGGGTACAGCTGTGGAGCATGGGTAACTATCATTGGTACCTTAAGCAGGAATTGATTTATCCCGAGGGATATCACGTAGCGCAGCATAATTTGTGTGTGAAATGGCATTCTGAGAAGCCGTTGCGACTTGCCCTCGGACTGGGTGGTATGCCGTTTCATTGACCTTTGTAGAGAACATTGTCACTGATAGAACCAACTAGAGAGTATTATAAGTTACGAATTTTCCTGGTCTGTGTTCGCAGGCTCTTCGAGACCACCAGATGATCATGGTGTTCTAGCAGTTGTAGACGGAGGTATGAGAAAGAAACCCCCACAAAAGTGCCCCTGATTATGACGTGTGCTTGCTTACGATGAATGGATCTAGCTACTCTTAAGCTTACACCTTTGCGTGTTGCCAATATTCCGCCACCAATGGCGCTCAAGGAAGTAGAACTCAAGTCTGCTCCAGTGGATGTAGCTATTAGCCCTACTGGACGCCTTATTGCAGTCCTTAGAGATAAGGAATTGGATTTGATTCGATGGGATTTTGCCAAAAACAAACACGTTTCGGGTCCAATACTCACGCCAAATATCATGGAGCTTGACCCAGGTCAATATTTCCGTCAGATTTCTTTCGCTGATGATGAGACGCTAGGAGTGGTCCGTGACATGAAAGTCGGTAGTGTTTTACAAGTGATATCAATTCCAAACAATGGACAAGCAATTTCAAAATGCACACATGAATTTCAAAATGGAGCCACCGCTGTGCGGCTAGGAGGCGTACCAGACCACAAATCTCTTTTCTATCAGGATAGCGAACGAAATGTCTACTTCTATGACACAGAAAACAAGTCTGCGAAATATATTACACAACTCCCCGCTATTTGCCCCTGGCTAGAGATAGACCTCTATCAAGTGAGTATCTACGTACCCCCCGCGCATCCCTAGCTCTAACGACTGGCAAGGAAATGGCCTTTGGTCTTTCTAACGATGGCCGACTCTACGTGAATTCTAAACTGATAGCTTCGAACTGCACATCATTTGCAATTACCCCAGCTCATCTGATATTCACGACAACACGGCACTTTGTCAAATTTGTGCACTTGCACGATAATTATCAAGGTATGTCAACTACCGATTATGATGCTCTAAGCTAACAAAAGTAACAACTAGATTTGGATATACCAGGAGATGATCCAAGTGACGATGAGCGCTGCCGAAGCATCGAGAGAGGTGCTCGACTGGTACAGGTGATGCCAACTAAATTTGCATTAACTTTACAGATGCCACGAGGGAACTTGGAAACAATATACCCTCGCGTTTTGGTGCTCGCGGGAGTTAGGAGGAGTATTGAGGCTAAGGACTATCTTCCAGCATTTTTGGCGTGCAGAAACCATCGCGTAGATCTTAATATCATCCATGATCATGCACCCAGGCAGTTTATTGAGCAGGTTGAGCTGTTTATAGACCAGGTTAAGAAAATTGAATACATTGATTTGTTTCTGTCCCAGTTAAGGCAAGCTTTCCATAATTGGCCGATGGAGGGTGGTAATGCCGGTTCTTTGCTGACATTGGTTAACAGGGAAGAAGATGTTTCAAAAACGATGTACCGAGAGACCCTACAATCGGCTAAGGCTCCGGAGCCATTCAATCAGACTGGCACTACTAATAGCTCCAAACCGAAAGTGAACACAATATGTGATGCTTTTCTTAACGTTCTACTACCAAAGCGGCTTTCAAGCAACCTTCAAAACATCATCACCGCCTATGTTTGTAAAACACCGCCGGATTACGACGCGGGGCTACTATTGATTGGAGATCTTCGAGGTATGTTGGCACCAGGGGTGTATTGTTCAGGTGTGCTAAAGCTCTAAAGAGAAAGACCTTGTGCTTGCCGAAGAAGCGATTCAGCATGTTTGTTTCCTATCCGATGTGAATAAACTCTACGACAATGCTCTGGGGCTCTACGATCTCGAGCTCACACTCATGGTGGCCCAGCAATCCCAGAAGGTAGGTGTTGAACAAGGTCCCTTTGTGTACGGCGCTAATTGCATCATAGGACCCCCGGGAATATTTGCCATTCCTACAGAAGCTTCAAGAGATGGAAGCCACACGACGTAAATTCACAATTGACGATCATCTTAATAGGCCAGCGAAGGCCTGTGCTCATTTGCACGAGCTTGGTGACGAGGCATTTGAGGAAATGAAAAACTATGTTGTGAAGCATGAACTTTACTCAGTGGCTCTGGGATTGTATAAATACAGCCCCGACAAGTTGCAGGCACGTTTTCCTATTGTTTTAGAATCTTTAGCGCCACTGACCAGGACAGGTGATCATGGGCTTGTACGCGGTTTTCCTCGAAGGGGTCTCGAGATATCCGGACGCAGGATTAGGTAGGTTGTAACAGACCCTTGAGTGCACGAGTGATAACTTATGTTTTAAATAGCGTACGAATCTCTTGGAGATCACTCACAGGCGACCCAATGTTACCGTCGTGCTGGGCTGTGGCAGGAAGCTCTCTTCACCGCTGCTCAAGTGCCATACTCGACGGAAGACCTCGAAGAACTTAGTTTATCTCTCGCCGAAACCCTTTATGAATCGAAAGACTACCAAAGTGCTGCTGCGATCCACATGGATCACCGTAGTGACTTGGAGGAGGCTGCCAAAGTTCTTTGCAAAGGCTGCTATTTTAGCGAGGCAATGAGACTAGTAAGCGCTACTCTTATCTATATTCTGGTGTCAGCTAATAAGATAGCAGATTGGCAAACACAGCAAACCAGAGCTTCTAGTCACTGTGGTAGATGTTGGCCTGGTGGAAGGCTTTGCACAAACTTCCGAGTTGATAGCAGAATGCAAGGTGCAACTAAAGGCACAACTAGATCGTCTACTCGAGCTACGTACAAAAAAGGAAGAAAATCCTTGCAGGTGTCTCCTTTACCTATCTTCGAGGTATTAAGCTGACTGTATCTTCAGTAGCCTACCTTGATGGCGTAGCAGAAGAAGGCGCTCCAGATAACGTCTCTTTAGCTCCAACCAATGCATCGACATCTGCATCCCTCTTTACAAGGTATACTTCCGGCGGCGCACAAACCGCCATGACAGGAACTACTCGCCGCACCTTTAAGAACCGCCGACGCGAAGAGCGCAAGCGGGCTCGTGGTAAGAGGGGTAGTGTTTATGAGGAAGAGTATCTCGTTAGCTCGATCGGCCGTATGGTTGAAAAGCTTGACTCAATAAGAGATGAGACCAAAAAGTTACTAGAGGGGCTTATCCGTAGAAGGATGAGGGAGAGGGCCATCGCGTTGCAAACTTTAATGGAGGAGGTGTTGGCTAGTTTGGAGGGGTGTGTTCGGGAGGTCTTTGAAGGGGCTGGCGAAGTGGTTAACCCTGAAGCCGGAGCAGAAGGGGGCGGGAAGAGAGTGGTTCCAATCATCAAAAAATTTGACCGAGTTGAGATCTTGTAAATTTGTTCGATTTTCTACATGCACGACATCCGGGCACTACAATAATCGGCAGTAGCCCTCAAAGCGTTCCAATTTAGAGCGCATAGTGATAATCGGTGATCCTGAGGAGTGATAAGCCACTTCAAATAGCCCATGAACAACGCCAGCACTATCCAACAATGCTATCACCGTCAAAAACCACCAATACGCAACCAAGCGAGCACAAACAGCATTCAAACACACGCCCAAAATCGCGCCCAATGCTCTACCTTAACTATATTCCCCCCATCGAAATCGCGAAAACCCAAAGCGTGCGGAAAAGCTATTCTCACCGCCTTTATACGAAAAGAAAAAAAGGTAGTGGTAGCTTGCGGCAGCAAAACGTCCTTTATCCGAAGATGGTGTCCTAATTATCGCGGAAGAGAAAAAAACTAACTAGCTAAAAAGAGCGCGATTAAAAGGTATGAAGGTAAAAACGAAAAGAAAAGAAACCCCTCCCAAAGGGTCATCTCCATCATCCCTACAGTAATTCGCCAATGCAAATTCCCACCCGGTCTCTACGTCCGGCACAGCACAGTACCGGTTCCCACTCTACTTAAGTTCATTCGAGTAAAAAGCTACACTTTACCGCTATTAACCGTTCCTTGGAATACCCAACAAAACAATCACACAAAGAAAAACCCCATAGGTCAGCAACGAGCAAACCACAATTGGCAAGGCTATCTCATCTCCGATCTGTTCCCTCCCTCCCCTTGCTCCAGCCAGCCAACCAACCAGCCAAGATACACACCCTTTTTACTCAAGGAATAACTTGGAACAAATTACGACGCAACCCATGGGCCCGGGTATGGTGGATGGATGGATGGTGAGGTTGATGTCCGATTCATCATCGATTATCGGGGACGTTGCAGTGTGCGTTTGCATATGTATGCCATGCGGTTGTGGTCGCGTGATGGGTCATGGCCGCGCACTCACGATCGGGTCAAGGTCTCACATCACGGAATTGCACTACACTCCGCTGGACTTAAGTTGTGCGTGGTGGTGGAGGTGGGTAGGTGGGGGGGGGGGGGATTTTCGGGAATTTTGGCTGGGTCGATTGATTAATTGACTGATCAATCGGTTGACGGGAGGTGGATGGTTAGATTGGGATGGAGTGCATGGAAGGAGAGGCTTTATGGCTATTGAATGGTTTGGGACGAAAAGGTAAAAAGAAAGGAAAGGAAAGGAAGGGAGGGATTTGAGGTAGGAGGGAGATCATGATCTGAGCTTATTATTATTTTTTGTGGGGTTTTGGAGGATCGGTCGGGGTTGAGGTGGTGTGTGGTATTGGCTGGTTGGTCGAGGGGGAAGGAATGTTGCCAAGTGCGGCCATGTGCTGCTGAGGAGCCCATTAGACCGGAGCCCTCTCCAGTAGCAAAAGTTGGAAAAAAGCATGGAAGTGGTGGTGATTTACTACTCTCGACGAACGTTAGATTTCGTACATGAAACCCACGAGCACATTCTGTGCATTGTGTTACCTAACTTTACTCGTAGTACTCGAGTACAGTACCTACCCACCCATCTATCGATCTACCGGCATCTTACTGACACCCACTATCCATTATCCCACCTTCCGCCAGCACAAAGGGGGAAAAAACCCCTGTAAGAAACCAAATACAGTATATAAACTCAAATACTCTACTTCAGGCTCGTGCGCTCGACTCGTAAATTAATCAATCAGTTAGTTGAGTCCATCCATTCACTCACAAAATCCCATCCACCGTTTCAGTAAGTTTACAGATAACTTACCATTGGAACAAGCAAACTGGGTTACCCTAGGCAGCCGGTGGCACCAGCACCGCACAGTGCTTCACCCTGCCCGATGCACGTCCGATAATCCCATTGGAGCGCGAAAACCACAACTGCTCGAATGCAGTACCGTACTGTAAACCCAAAAGGATTGGCAAGGTTGAGGAAAGAAAGCAAAGGAAGGAAGAAGCATCAACCCATCGGGGGCACTCCGGAACACAAATCCGAAGTCATGCATGTGATCCCTCACGCTGTATATTAATACTTCCAAGTCTTGTTTCCACTGTATGAACGTGGGAAACAGTCGCCGGTGCAGAGAGGATGGAAAGCGATATTAATGGATGGATGGATGAACGGACCGACGAAGCGTCTTGGCCCCGGTGGACCTTTGCTGATGCGTATGGGTCAGTCGAGGAGTTATAGCTCATGGGGTATCACTCATGCGGACCCCGCTGACCTATGACCGGAGCCGGAGGGTGGGAATTGATGTAGGTCATCGAGCAAGAGCCTCACAGGACACGAACGTCCAGGATGCGCCTGTGCCTTGCCGAATGTATTACTTAAGAACTCACTCCGCTGGCATCTTCGAACCCCAATTAAGCGGGGAATCGATAGAGAGGTCGGTGATCACTTCTAGCATCGTCATCGCAAGGGGGGCAGCACGACATCTTCTGATACATTGCGAATATATGGCGGCAGCGTTGGTAGGGTAAACGAAAATGATAAAAAATTAAAAAACGAAAATAGCCCTGTGCGGTATCTCTTAACTTAGTCTCAAGAATATAGTACTCGTACCGCATATTTATCCAATTAGCTAGTTAACGCGAGATTAACGAGATTTTCGACGATCCTCTGGGGGGTGACGATCGGATTTGGGAGTGAAGGCGCCAGACTTCGCGATTCGGGGGAATGTAATCCAAAGGAAATGAATGAGCTTTCTCTCTATCGAGAAGTATAAATTCGATAATCGCACTAGGCTTTCGATACAGACTCTTCTTACTAGGGCTAAATCCGAGCACACGGTCCTCCTTCGGACTGTAATATTGTCAAAGTGTCTAATCAGAAAATGGGAAAGGGGAGTTAGTTAGGTCCAAGCCAATCTCGGGTCTAGCACTGCCTGTCACTCGCAATATTCAAGCACGCGAAAGCCCGTGAAATGGGATGAAAGGTGTGGTACAAATGGAGTGATGGTCGCGACGCTCTACTCGAGTACTCGAGTACTTGGACGTAATGCATTGAACGCGATTATAATCAATAGTAGATTCTACCCCTACCACTGTTCTATTATAGATTTGTTAGCATACGGGCTCGTGACCACCCTCTTACTGATGCTTTTGCCCTCTGCCTCTCATTCACATCCTTCATTCTTCCTAGCCTGCAATCAATCTATGCCCAGGCAGTTTTAGACCGCTATTGAACTTTCCCAAAAGTCTGGGTTTTTGGGTATCCCGGGCTAGCTCACCCATAAGGCAGAAAAGTATGGACGGATGAGAAACGAACAAAGAGAGCAAACGCATTTCGCGGAACAGTGCAGATCTTAGCAGCTGTGTCCAATTAATTCACCCATCTAGAGATGCGACGGCAAACACAGCTATTATAGGCCTTCTACTTGTGTATTCATGGGCCCCTCGAACTGACAGCAAGGGAGAAGGCGCTAGACTAGTATATAGAAATAAAGAAGAGCTATTGTAAACAACAACGAAGACGTTAGACCAGCACACGACAACACATTTTAGCTGCCTACCAAACGCTAGACAAAAACATACGAGACCCGCTGACATCGTGCCCTCAAACACTCCAGTAAGCCGAGAGATCAGGATGAAGCAACTCAACAGCTAGGAGCAAACCGGCAAACTCAAAAGTTAAAATCCTTACGCTAGAGTTCAAATTGATTGATGATAATGCCGTCCTAAAGGTATCTAAATTTTGTCGTCAAAACTCTGGTCGAACTTTAATCCCCACAACTCACAACTTTTCTCCTCAGGGAGGCCTGGTTCTGGTCTCAGAACCATTTGCCATCTTATTCTAGATTAAGCAACTCCGCTGCAAAGAGTGCCTATTGATCCCCATTACGCTTGGCCTCCATTAGAGATTTCTCGCTCAAGTGTTGCGTGATTATTCTCAATAAAGCTAGTGAGGGAGTATTGCATCATAAGATATGACTCGGTTGCATGACTAGGTCGTTCCCCCTGCCACAACACCCTTGCATGATACCGCACTACTTCTAGTCTATCAACACTCTCGACGAAGGGTTGGCTCTCACACGTCACTAAAGTCGCAGTGCTGACCCCTCTTTAAGAAATTTAAGTATTATACAGACCCTGAAAACACCTTGCTCATTGGAATAGATTCCCTCAAGGAGTTTGAGCTGTTCCTTGGCTTCCCCCTTGACTCTTTCCTATGCATCCCTTGTAGTCATAACTCGACAGTAGTTACTGGTTAAATGCTTTATATGTTGAGCAGTTGAAGGAAGTTAGTTGAGATCGCCAACTTCCAGAGGACTGCTAACACTGGGCTCAAAAGAGCGCACTAGGATAGGGAAATGCTGCTGGTGGTGGGACGGTACCCAGGCTGACGGAAGTGAAAGTTCATTCACCTTGACAAGCTATCAACCGTCATGATGCCCTGAATATGTTTAGTTCTTCTTTTCTCTTTTAATTGGTGGCCGGGATGGCCACCAGACCAAGGGATATCTTCTCAACCAAGTATATTCTTAAGGGGTAGAATAGAGCGGATACGAACGAATTGCGCAGGTGTTGTTTTTTTTAAAAAAAACAGGATACACCGGATGTTTTTATTATGCGTGAGAACCAAACCCTAGAACTGTAAAATCACGTAATTTTTCGAACGGCGGCAACTCGCACGAGTATAGTTACAAACTTCGACTAAGTATCTTGCCATAAACATAAAAGTCCTAACTCCCTTGCATGCGTCCAATTTTGCGGCGAAACCACAAAAGCAAAAAAATAAAATAAAAAACAAAAAAAACAATTATATGTATCATTACTCTCTCTGGTAACAGCTGGTTCACACACTATTAAGGCAAGCCTCTTTCTCGAGCTTCTAAAACAATTTTCTTAGTGGAAGGCTGAATTTTCATTTCATCGACATACGGCGCGTATGCTGTCGCAATATCCTTAAAGCCTTCTTTAATGGTGGAAAGTAGCAATTGCGGTTCCACTAAATGTAGTTGGCCCTTCTCTTGCTTATGTATAGATTCCACGTCTGTCCAACTAATTGGCGGAGAAGCAAGATACTTCTCAAGCGCATCCATCGTTGAAATGAAGGAAGAGAGGAGTGTAGGGACATGCTTTTGAACAACGCCATATTCATCTTCTTTGAGAGCTGAGGTTACCAGGCAAGAAATTGCTGAATATGAGTTAGCTTAGATGTTCCTGGGGATCGAGGTATGAAGCAAGTACCTTGTACAGCATTAACCTGTAATCCCACATTGGGAATAAGTTGTGAAGTTGTAGCGTGTATACTCTGTCTAAACATGCCGCCCCAAGGAGAGGAGAGAAACGGCTCCATTCTCGCTTTAAAGCTTTTAGTGGCAGTGGCTTCTACCTCTGCAATCGATGGTGGTTGATAGGGAAGCTTCTGAATTACATGCTGGAGGGTGGGCGTTGATCCATCTTTTGATTGGACACCCTCTAGAAATTTGCGTGTCGGGGAGGCCGGGGATGTCAACAAGGGGCTGATTTGACTCATGGGAATCGGAGGGGGAGACGGAATGGTTGACACTGCGGTACTACTAGGTGGTGCTACTGGAATGATCGCCATTAGGTCCATTTTAGGAAAAAGCCGGCAAATTAGACTTACGGATTACTGCAGTGGGCGTCGGAGGCTTCCCAACTTCTGCGAGTTTTAAATCAATTTCCCCGAGGATGGATAGAGACTGATTCAAAACTTGCTCAAAGATATTGGCTGGCTTGCGGTCGACATCAAGGTATATTGCCTTTCTACGCGCTGCCGAATTCTGCGCAAGGTAAGCCAATTCCCAGAAAGCTAGCATCTACAGAAACTCTTAGCAAACATTTATCAGTCTGGTGATACAAGAACAAACCTGTGTCAATGGCGCCGGCGAAGCCTTTAGACCACTAACCAGAGTCCCATTGGGGTCAGTCGACTTTTCACTGATAGTCTTACCGTCCGCCGAGAGCGGCTTCTGGGTGAAATAAATGTCGAATGCTATGTTGGAAATTTGCCACATGACCCCGATGAGAAATGAAAGCCATAGTGATCTAATAAACATCCCAGCGCCGACAGGGAACGAAGGAAGGGTACTAGATCGATTAAGCCTAGAGGATAACCACAGATCAATATGCGAAGCTCCCTTACTCCCAGCGGTGGTGTTACCAGTAAAAGGTTTTGGCGGTGGCCAGTGTATAATGCCAGATAACTCCGCGAAAAGGAATATAGGCGAATGGGGCTGTACAAGCGGATAGGAGCGCCATGTGCAAGGCACCAGAGGGAACTTCAGGAAATTTCTTCTTGAAGGCCGCCTTAGGAGATAACTGCGACGATTTAGCATCCAAGATGGAGGTGCGCCCAGCCTCGTTAGGCCATACATGGAGATGTGACAATTGGAGCCTCCCCCGATCTTCGTAAAGATGGAGCACTGCTTGGATAAACCCAGTATAGCAGGCGAAAAAGATCAAGTATAAGAATCGCTCATTTAGCCGCGGACGCTCATAGCTCCTAGAAGGGAGGTTAGTGAATCGTAGCAATAATGTGCTATTTTTCTGGTTACATACTTTCCCTCAATGATGAAGCCGAGGCGATCTTCCTTCGAGCCGGACCACAAATAGAGGAAAACAAATACCAGAGAAGCAAATGAATGTGTAAGGAAAGTTGAATAGGTCGAGAAAGATCCAATATATGTCTTCATTGCATGAAACACAGTTGCATGTGTTCTTGCGCCCACTATTTCTAGATGTTAGTGCTGTCATGCCGAAAAAACCATCGAACCAGCCAAGAGAAAGCTGGAAGTCGTACCATGAAGCTGCGAGATGCGAAGGATGAGTATGGGAAATACGGATAGGAAGAAAAGTATGATCGCCTTGAATCCGGTCCATCCCAATGGAAAAATGGCCCAGAAAACTGCGATCAAACACTATCGTTAGACTCTAGCTAGAACAACGCGGCAACAATAACGGGGGAGACTAACAGCTCGACTTGTTGCTTATTACAAAAGCTTCAAGGTAACAGGCGGCAAACCCAACTAGGCATGCTCTAGCAAATCGTCGATGGAGAATAGGGGTCAGGAATGTCTGATAGTGAGGTGGTGGGAGCCTCGAGGGCGCGGACGAGGGAATCGACCTAGAGATTGAGGACACCATGGTGGTGTTTGAGGGGAGGAAATGTTCCCTCAGTCTTGCTGTAGCCAAAAGAGTGTATATATTATCGATGGCCGGGGGGGAAGGTTTAGGAAGAGGTGTTGAGTCAACTTTAGATAAAGATGATGGTGAGGGTCAACATGACAATAGAAGGAAAATCATCGCGCGCACAGTCGACAACGGCAGGCTTCGCCCTACCGCGTTGCAAACGCCATCGACGGTATGGCTTGGCGTAATATTGAGAGCCGCATCACATGATCCTCCACGGGGATCTGTTGACGCCTTGATTTCGAGATTCTAGAAACAGACAAACTCGCAAACAATTGAGTTGAGAGCGCGTCTACCGTACTCCAACGAAACAACATTCACCATGGACTCCTCCCCCTTTACCCAGAACCCGCACGGAAGGAGCTCCAATATTCCAGGAAATCCTCTTTACGGTTCCCCCCAACCTCGAGACTCTGCTCCTAACCGGTCCCTATTTGCAAATCAGCGTCTTGCAGTATGTTCCGCCGCCGAAACATCAGCTATAGCTACAAAATAACTAACTCATATTCTAGTCTACTTCTTCGGTCCAACCTAGTTACGACTTTCTTGCGCAAGCGCCATCCCCAGCTGCCCCACCACGGCAGCGAGTACTCCCGGTGGGGATGAAGGCCGGTAATCCTCACACTCACACATGCCCCCCAATCGAGGCATTTACTGATCCTGATGTCTAGATCACTCGACCGAAGGCCTAAGGTCGGAACTGAACACGGTGCGATACGAATTATCAACATTGCAGGATGAGCGGGAACTCGAGAGAATCCGACATGAGAAGGAACTTAGAGCCCTAGAAGCCAAGTGCGAGGAGCAGGCGAAACGAGCAGATGTGGGCCTTCCAGGCCTGTCTATCCCCATTTTATACTAACTCAAAGTCCTAGTCGGTGGAGAGCGACAAGACCTACCTATTCAACAGACAAAAAGATCTATCAGAGAAATTGGAGAAGGCGAAGGATCAAGCGATAAATCAGAAGGTTGGTGGCGCTTGACGGCCCAAGGGATATTTAACACGTATGGGCTAAATTTGTTTTGCAGCAAGATCTAGAGCGCCAGATCCGGCGGTTAAGGTCAGAGAACGCGGATCTGAAGGAGCAAGTTAGCGATAAAGAAGGTGACATACAATCCCAGGACCGACAACATCGTCGCCAGGCAGAAGAGCTTAAGACTCGGAATGAGTCTCTCGAGAGAATCAACAGTGAACTCAGAAAAGACCTCGAGTCCAAGAGTCATGGTTTGCAGGAAACCGAAACAAAGCTTGCTACAAACGAGACTAAGATAAGTAACCTAGAGACAGAGCTCCTAAGGGTGAAGGCACAAACAGGCGACATAGAAACATTAAAAATTCTTAAGAAAGAGCTTTCTGGTATGTACTACCCATTCGCTTTACAGGCACAGACATCGAGGCTAACTATGTCGCAGAGCAAGTCGCACATATCAGAACGTTGGAGAGCACCAATAGAAAACTCTCATCGGAAGTCAAGCAACTGCGAGATTATAACAAGTCAATCGATATACTGGAGGAAGAAAAACAGTCTTTGGAAGTTAAAGTCAGACTACTGGATGAAGTTAGACAAGAGCTTGCTGAAACCCAACTCCGTGTCTCAATTCTCCAAGATGAGAAGAACTCGTGGGGCAGCTTCTTTGAGAGTGAAGGGCTTGAGTTCGACTCCCCAGAGAGCCTTGCTCGAGCTCTCATACAAGAACGCTTAGAGAAAGCTAGTCTGCTGGAGCAGGCTGGTCGTACTAATCCTGAGCTAGCAGAAAAGGAAACTCTTATCGAAGAGCTTGAGAAAAATATTTGTGGCTTAAGAGAAGAGCTAGAAAAGATGGGCGAGACTGCTTCTAGAGATGTCAAGACAAGAGCCCGCTTAGAAAGGCAGCGCGCGCTTGCATTGAAAGAAGCGCAATTCCTGCGAGAGCAGCTACAATCTTTTTCAACCGAGGAAACCATGTATATGCAAGGAAACTACGACGAGCAGAAGACCAAGCGAATTGAGGAGCTTGAGCAGATGTTGGAGAAGTATAAGAAGGAGAATGATGTATTAATAGAAGAGCTAGCGAAAAGGGAAGGGGTAGACACAGGGGAGATGGTGGGCAGGAAACGACAAAGAGAGGAAGAGGGAGCAGAGAACGAAAGAAATGGGGAATTGGTTCGAAAAAACCGACATCTGCAAGATGGTAAGCATTAGATTGGCGTTAAATGTTGATAATACGCTCATAAGCCCTACACTTTAGAAATAATCCAACTCCAAAACACCATCCTCTTATCAAAGAAGGAAATCGAATCACTTCATATTCGGCTCGAGTCACTGGAAAAGACATCCACACGGATTTTACAACTGAAGGACAATCCCACTAGCCGGGAAGAGGCAATCAAAACTGCTACTCTCGACTCTCTCAGAAAAGAGAACACCGCTCTCCTCGCGCAAGTAGAGGAGCGAACAGATCAGATTGGCAAGGTTGTCCCAATCCACACTCTAAACAATCTCCGGGGTGAGATGGAGGCCATGGAGAAGGTTATCGGCGAGAAGGAAAAACGGATGACCCGTTTGAAAGAGATTTGGACCGCCAAGTCCTTGGAATTCCGTGAGGCAGTCTATTCGCTTCTGGGGTATAAGCTCGACTTTCTGCCGAACGGAAGGGTTCGGGTGACCCACATGTTTGCAGGCAACGAAGATCAGAGCATTGAATTTGATGGGGAGAAGGGTGGGTTGCTGCGTCGCATATTTTATAAGTTTGCCTACTAATTAGCACTTGTTAACAGGAACCATGAAGGTTGCTGGTGGGCCAGACAGCATGTTTCACCGAGAGATCAAGAATCAGTGTAGCTTCTGGATGGCCAGGCAGAGCATACCCTGTTTGCTAGCGAGTATCCTTATAGAACAGTACGAGAAAACGACAAGAGCTCAGAGGATGTAGGAGGAGAGCAGAATCATGTATATGTATATGTGGGGGCGTTTTTTCTTTTGTATCTCTCCTATAGGCTTCTGGTCCTTGAAATTTGGATGGTTTCCGAAGGGAAGGCGCGGGTGAGCACCATAGTTCTAGCATCATACCAATATTTTTAATAATATAGAGCCCTGCCAAAGGAGCTGTTACCTAGGCCATTTTAATTTAACTAGCGACAACATGAGTGATTGACACTATTACACAGCATTTGTGGACTGGAAATGATCATCATGACGCTTTTCGGGCTCTGACCCCGCCAGATCGCTTAGCAACGCAGTAAACATTTCAAACCGTTAGCCTTCAGAAAGGTCACAGCGCCACCCACAGGCTCCTCGGAAGAAGGAACCATACAAACAAAAAATAAACCATTGGAAGGGCGCAGGCTGGAGAGAGCACCGACACCGGCACTCTGTGCGCCGCCACCCGCTCCCCTGGGGCCCGCGCCTTGCCATCCCTCTTGCTTGCTATCATGCGGCGCCCCTGCGACTACATTAACTTACCGGTATTTTCAGGGTAAATAGGGCAGAGCAAACAATTTTTCGCCATAGAACTGCCCCATCTTTCCCGATTCTTCCAACGACCAATTTTTACTTGAATAGAAAGCTTTCCTGGCAAAGCCTTATAGTCACCCTTCGTTTGATGCCCATTTTCACACCTTTTAAGAAGGATCGCGAGTCGGCGGGTGTAAGTTAAGAGAGAAAAGAGTAAATTTATATCATATCATACCATAAATCACGGGCTACAAAAGAAGCTTGGATTTTTGCAGCTTCTGGGGAGTCTAGCAAAGAGCTTGGAGATGTTTCTTTTTCCTATATAACGTCCCAAATAGCGCACCACAGCGAAATCAAACGAGGATCGCTCTGGTCGTCATTTTTTGGGTAGCTTACTAAGCAATATTGTTCTCTCTTTTTGAGGCCTCGATTTCAAGTGCCCTACGGTACCGGTATCGACGGAGGCCCTAAATTTACCGTACTCCCACACAGCGAGTCCTTCACCACCAAAACTCCCACTATGATAGATGAATAGTCTACGAGTAGGTTATTGGACTCTGCTTTCTTTAGTGGTTCAGCTAGGTGCGTGCCCAAGAGGGTAAATGCTGGTGAGCGGTGCACCACTTATTTACTTCTATCGGTGTTATTATTATTTTTTATCGGTGCTCTTATTATCATTTCATAATGTCTTGAGTCGAGGTACCGTCCAGTCAAAACCTCGCTGTCCCGTATGGAATGTTGTGAATTCAAAAAACTTCATAGCAAAACTTGACCTGTTGTCCCGGATCACTCTCTTTCTTCCGGACAGATTCTTAGATTTTGATCATCCGGGGTGGCGGGGTGCGGCTGTCCTCGAATAATACCTGCGTTGCATCACCGGCCACCGTTACCCTCGGTCGCATCCGGTAATTTTGACCCCCGTCGACAACACCCCCGAAGCACTTCCACTACGCCCAGTGCCAAGACCATCACCCAGTTCGCCTTGCGGCTTTTCCGACAAGGGCTGCAGTTTCACCCTTATTTACTTCTCTTGCGTCCTGTCCTTCTTTCTAGAGCGGAACTCTAGCTGTGATTCTTGCACAAAGGCGACTTACCAGACACTGCGTCTCTACCCTCGGTCGCTCGCAATAGGGACTTTTGCGATTTCGCATACAGGGTCAAACCCCAGCAATCTGGCTTGCCCACAACCCCATTTACCACACATCCAGAGTCTTTTCGCAAAGTTTCTAATCCCGCCCTTCAACAAGGAGTCGCCTCTCACATAGCATCGCCTCTATCACCACCTCCCTTTCCATTTTTTTCTTCTTCTCAACACACTCGCATCGCAAAGCTCGTCAGCCATCATGGGTGTTCCGGCCCTGTTCAGGTGGCTTACAAACAAGTATCCTAAAATCGTTAGCCCCGTGATTGAGGAGCAACCTCAAGAGATCGATGGAGTTGTCCAGGCAGTGGACACAACTCAGCCGAATCCGAATGGCGAGGTAAGGACAGACATCATTATTGATCAATTTGTTAAACGAATTTGCTAACTCTTACCTTGCTTATTTTCACACGCTGAAGGCGGACAACCTTTACCTTGACATGAATGGTATCGTTCATCCATGTTCTCATCCCGAGGAGGGCGAGCCACCGGAAACAGAAGAGGCAATGATGTTGGCTGTATTCGCCTATACTGAGCGTGTTGTAAACATGGTGAGGCCTCGCAAGCTTCTCATGATTGCTGTCGGTATGTTTTCGCTGATCGCTTACATGGGAGCAGTGAGCTTTGCAACCTTGCTTCTATCTGTCGCCCCAGTCAAACCATTTTATCGCGTATACTAATACTCCATAGATGGTGTTGCGCCTCGTGCGAAAATGAATCAGCAGCGCTCCCGCCGCTTTAGATCGGCGCAGGAAGCCAAGGAAAAAGAGGATGAGACTGCTCAATTAATTGAGCAGATAGAGAAGCGACAAGGGAGCAGTTTTGACGACGCTTTCAAGAATAAAAAGGTTTGGGATAGTAACGCCATTACCCCTGGCACTCCTTTTATGGATATTCTTGCAGCATCACTCAAGTACTGGATCGCAAAAAAACTCAACGATGACCCTGCTTGGGCTAAAGTAAGTCGCCTGGACTACCGTATTAACTTGGATAAGAGAAATCCGTCTTAGGACGTCCGAGTCCCCTATTCTGGCGAGGGCGGGAGAGAAAAATACCCAAGCGAGTCACCAAAAACCAGAAAACTATTTCTGCTGATCCCATACAACTCTCTCTAGAGACAAGGGTTGCGTTTTCCGGTTTTTGATGACTTCCCCCGCAGGTACCAGCAAAACAAGACAACGTGCTACTTAAAGGGGAAACTTGGGCGCCCTAAGACAGATTTCTCTTGAAAGCCAATACGATATTATAAATCGATGATGTGCTAACACCTTTTTAGTTAAAAATTGTTATCTCAGATTCCACAGTCCCCGGAGAGGGAGAGCACAAGATTATGGAATTTATCAGGTCCCAGCGAATCTCCCCAGAATACGACCCAAACACCCGTCACGTCATATATGGCCTTGACGCTGATCTGATCATGTTGGGGCTCGGAACTCACGAACCGCATTTTAGAGTCCTACGTGAAGATGTCTTTGCAAAGGAGGCTAGGGCAAAGACTTGCAAGATATGTGGACAGAAAGGGCACCGTGCTGAGGAATGTACAGGAAAGGCCAAGGAGAAACAAGGCGAGTTTGATGAAAAAGATAATGCTTCGCCATTGAAGCCCTTTGTCTGGTTACATGTC
>Ga0307509_10000898_pt1 | contig 50922 bp, 52 predicted proteins | sample 10_EM_MG_FD_202245 | JGI IMG/M metagenome (GOLD analysis project Ga0307509, IMG submission 202245) | Populus trichocarpa ectomycorrhiza microbial communities from riparian zone in the Pacific Northwest, United States - 10_EM | ecosystem: Host-associated > Plants > Roots > Unclassified | place... | reverse complement strand
ACAATCCACCCCTTTGTTATTATGTTTACTGGGGCAAATAAGGGACCTATTTCAGGCTCCGGGCACCACCCAACTTAAGCAACGCCCGGTCTTGGCAAAATAATGTATAACTTGAGATAATACGGTAACCTGAATTTTGTTCGGCACTGTACCGGTGGCAGTGCAGTCACATGTGAAGTTGGTGCCACCCCTACTATTGGTTAGCCTGGCCCCGCTTTTCGTCTACTGCGGTGAATATCATCAACTAACGATACTCTGCAACTCGAGCTCTTTAGCAGAGAAAGTAATCAGGAGTCGAAGATGCCCCGATATACCATCAAGGATAGTACCAACTGCCTCAATACTACGAATTCTCTTATTGTGTCGAACAATTATACTGTTGCCGATGATCGGTCGCAACTCCTCACCTGGATATCACCCCTGGATCCAGGCTTACGGCACTGGGACATCCAAGAACGCCGTGCCAAGGATGTCGGGGAATGGTTAATACAAACTGAGGAATTCAGAAGATGGTGTAGGTTCGGTGGGGAAGGTGAAGGAGATAAGCCCGTGATGTTTTGCTATGGAGACCCGGGGGTCGGCAAGACATTCATTAGGTAAGGAGGATTATTCTCGGGGGAGAGAGAGAAGCAAGTTTGTGCTCACAAGCTGCAAATGACAGTTCGCTAGTAGTCGACAGGCTATACGATGGGACTGGGGAACAGAACGCCGCTGTTACCTGCTTTTACTTCGATTTCGCGGCGCGGGGGGAGTAGTCTGCTACCAATATGCTAGGCTCCTTGCTGAAGCAGATGATTGGGGGAGTAGGAAGGATTCCGGAAGAAATACGGCAGACCTTGAAAGAGCAGAAGGAGGCCGCTGGTGGGCGCAGGCCGCAACTCGCTGATATCGTGAGGATGCTGCAACTCATCACATCTTCCCAGCACACCTATATGTGCATTGACGCATTGGACGAATGTACGGCCGCCCAGCGATTGAGGCTTTGTGTTTCGTTGAGGGAAATCTTGGAGAAGTCACCGGGAGCTCGAATATTCATGACCGGGAGACCCCATATCAAGGCCGAAATTGAAAAGCGCCTTGCCGGTCACGTGGCAAGTGTATCTGTTAGCCCTACCACAGGCGATATCATCAGCTTCCTTCGTGTCAGACTAAGTGAGTACGAAATTCCCGATGCTATGGATGCGGTTCTGGAGGCAGAAATTTTGGAGGAGATTCCCGAGAATGTATCCGAGATGTACGCTATGTAAATTGTGTTAAGAATCCCATCCTACATTATCCGCTAATAAATGTGCTTAGGTTTCTACTCGTTTCCTTAAATATCGAGGCAATCTTGCAAGAATCGACGATATATCGGAGACGAAAGAGGCTCAGGAAAATGAGAGATGGGTTAGGGTTGGGAGACGCCTACGGTGCCACGATTGAACGGATAAAAGAGCTGGGTGGGGGTAAAACACAGCTTGGGATGGAAGCCTTGATGTGGATAAGTCATGCGGAACGGCCGCTGAGTGCCGATGAACTCTGCCATGCCCTAGCAGTCGAGCTAGGCTTTACGAATTTCAATGCCGAAAACGTCCCTTCAATATCGACTGTAGTGAGCTGCTGCCAAGGCCTTATTACTGTGGATAAGGAGGCATCAACTGTGCGACTGATCCATTTTACGCTGACAGAGTATCTTTCTGCCCATCCCGACATTTTCAGTAGGCCTCACTCCGCAATGGCAGAGCGCTGCTTGACCTATTTAAATTCAGAACAGGTCAAGGCCCTTTCCTCCGACCCCTGCCCCCACATCCTTGCGACACCCTTCCTTGGATACTGTTCCAGATACTGGGGAGTCCATGCGGGAAGGGACCTTTCGGATCACGCAAGAATACTTGCGCTCGAGCTAATTCAAGATTATGATGGCCACATATCTGCCAAATCGCTTCTAGCACAAGTAGGGTCTATGGGCGTTGGGAGGGAGCGCATGAGATACCAATTTAGTGGATTGCACTGCGCATCGTTCTTCGGAATAGTCGAGGTAGTAGCAGCATTGATAGAGAACCAAAGTCATGATATCAATGGAGGAGATTGTTGGGGGTATACTCCACTTGCACAGGCTGCTAAGAATGGACATGAGGGAGTAGTGGAAATACTACTCCGACAGACAGAAGTCAACCCCAATAAGGTAGATCTTATCGGTGACACACCGCTCTCGCATGCCGCTCGGGGTGGACATAAAGAAGTGGTAAAAACACTGCTCCAACACCGAGAGGTCAACCCCGATAAGCCTAATAATTATGGCAGCACACCGCTCTGGCAGGCAGCTTGGGGTGGACATGAAGGTGTGGTGAAAGTTCTACTCGAGCGGGATGAGGTTTACCCTGACAAACCAGATAATTGCGGTCAAACGCCTCTCTATGTTGCCGCCTGGTGTGGACATGCAGGGGTAGCGAAAGCACTCCTCTCGCGGGACGAGGTTGACCCCACCAAGCTAGATAATGATGGGCTAACACCACTCCAACGTGCTGCTCGGAGCGGGCGTGAAGGAGTGGTGAAAGTTCTACTCGAGCGGCACGAGGTTAGCCTCGATCAGCTAGATCGTGACGGTTTAACACCACTCCAGCGCGCCGCCCGGAGTGGACATGAGGGAGTGGTGAAAGTTCTACTCGAGCGGGACGAGGCTAGGCCAGACAAACCAAATAATGATGGACGGACACCGCTCTGGTATGCCGCTTGGGGTGGACACGAAGGAGTAGTTAAAGCACTCCTCGCGAGGAAAGAAGTTAACCCCGACAAGCCAGATCACAATGGTGAAACACCCCTCTCCCGTGCCGCCTGGGCTGGGCGTGAAGAAGTGGTGAAAGTACTCCTCGAGCGGGACGAGGTTAACCCCGACAAGCCAGATAATAGCGGGGAAACACCGCTCTATGTTGCCGCTTGGGGTGGGCATGAAGGAGTAGTTAAAGCACTCCTTGCGCGAGACGAGGTTAACCCCGACAAGCCAGATAATTACGGTGGAACACCGCTCCAGAATGCCGCTCGGGGTGGACATCACGGGGTTATTGAAATACTACTCTCGCGGGTAGAGGTCAACCCTAACAAGCCCAACAATCACGGTAGTACACCAATCTCCCTTGCTGCTGAGTATGGCCATAATGCGGTGGTGAGAACACTGCTCGCGAGGGAAGAGGTCAACCCTGAGATACCAGATAGCACTGGCGATACAGCGCTCTCATGTGCTGCCTACGGCGGAGGCGAGGGAGTAGTAGAAATATTGCTCGGGCAGGAGGGGGTCAACCCCGATCATCCAAATAATGCCGGTCGAACGCCGCTCTCGTACGCTGCCTGGCAGGGACATAAAGGAGTGGTAAAGATACTACTCGAACACGGAGAGGTCGACCCGAACAAACCGGATAATGACGGCCAAACACCTCTCATGTATGCAGCTAAGTGTGGTCATCAGAAGGTGATTGAGCTGCTACAGCCTCGCGAGGTGGTAACCCCCGGTGCCCCCTCGGCCATAAGAGACACGACACATCAGAAATGATCGAAGTCCATACCTTGTTGGAGCGCGTTCCTTATGGAAGCTACCCCCTGGCGGACATCTTGCGCAGTGGAACAAGATCCCGAGCAATGAAAGCGCACATTAAATAGTTGTTATCATACCAGTTTGAAACCCCGGTCCATCTCAACCTTGTCAAGATAAAAGTTTCTGTTTAACTTAGCGAATTCAGTAGGGTGTGGCCGGTGTGGGAGAGTCTTTTTTTTGTGTTGGGGGGGATCTAGTTTATGGCCTGTAGCTTTCAACCTGACTTATGTAACTAGCGTTCGTTAATGGGCGGTTCAAGGCAGGTTTTGCACTTGTGGGCCCCGTCGTTACACGGGCACGAGGGGGACATTTTGTTGGTCATCCCCTCCCCCTCCCCCGAGTCTTGAGCCAAACCACACCCATTTCCCCGGACAGGACCCCTGTTCTGGCCACTAAAATTTGATGGGGGCCTGTCCGGGCCATGGGAGGAGCGGAGCGGAGAGTTATGGGTTTCTGTTTGCGAATGACATGTTGAAAATAGATCATTCAAAGCTGCTCACCACATACATATTTTTCCATTCCCGCAGGACGAGAAACGGAACTACAACTACGCTGCTGTAAGTAAACACCATCTGGTTGCCCGTACCCATCCAATGTTCACCCGCGGCTTAACGGTCGCACTAGTAGATGGCTGTCTATAGGTAGGCGGGCCCGTATAAGGTGATTTTTCGACGATCCCCCATTTCGCAATTGCAAGTGTCAGTATTACACCCCTTTGACATATTCTTTCACGAGCTTTGTGATTGGGAAGGAGATCCGGTCGGCCGCCCCAGGTAGTGGGGCCCGAATGTTCTTTCCCGCCGTTCTCAAAACCTCTATTTCTAGCGTGGCGGGAGTCGTCGATCAACCCCACTTCCACCCACGAAATATTTGAGTACCGGTAGTCCTCTCTGAATTTACGCTATAGCGCTTCTTCTGGATCACTATTCCACTATTACATTTCATACTGTAAAGTTGATTGCAACATGAGTGAGACTACCATGAAAACATGGATAATTGAACCGTGTGCAATGAAGTCCAGAATTCCCTTCTCTGGAGAGCAGGCAAAAAACACTGTGAAAACACAGCCCCTTCCCCCCTTCAGAGACAGAAAAAAAAATAAAAAAATCTCTGGACCTTACAGAGAGAGGAAAGCCCAACGACATAGAACACGGTTCAATTATTCAACTTTCTATGGTAATAATTGACATGAAAATCCTCAATACTCATGGATGGCGGGGGTAGCTTGCAGAGATTCCCCAAGTGTAATACGCTCACTATTAATAAAGGCTTAATATTTAGGCACCGTCATTATATGGTTGTTCGCAATCTCCTTAGGAACCCTTGCGCTATGATACTATTCACCGCTTAACTCTATTTTTTAAAAAAATACTCTATGCAGTTTATTTTGCATTCAGGGACGAGGATGAGAGGAAGAGAAAAGGAAGGAAAAGACAGTAGATGGTTTTAAAAAAGAAGGCTGAGGCAAGAATTTATAGCTAGATGAAAATTGAATTGGATATGATGGAAACCGCAAACTAAAAACTGAACCAATACAAATAATCTGCTTAACCAACCAACTGACTGTCATATTAAACAACAATGGGTAGCGGGGCACAGTGGATCCAATCCTTAGTTATCATACGACACAAAACCTTTATCGGTACGAACAACGTGGATAGATAAAAAGATATCAAAGAACAATAAAGAATAAGAAGCAGAAGATCGTGTGCGAGAACGAATGACTTTGACAAAGTAATAGATGACTGTAGAACAGGAAGTGAGTGCGATGATAGACTAACTAATGAACAAAGGGAAGAACAGGGCATCTTATATCCTTCTTAACTGTGAACCTTCATTCTGGGCATACTTCCAGCGCATGCTAAAACTCTCTCCTCCTTTCCATCACAGATCATCTTTCTGCCAGTTTCTCCAGAGTACTTTCGGGGTATAGGCTTCATGGCCCAGGGCAGAAATAGGTCACCTGCCTCGGGTATGGGTAGGGAATATGACTATAGAAGAGGTTGATTGTTCGGCAATCACTCTGCATATTGGTGTTTCATTGTAGGCGAATCGGTGTTTGGATACTGTCGCATTAGGCATGCAGGGTTAGGTGCGAGATGGTGAGAAGCTAACAGTGGTGGGACACCTGTGAGGCAATGATGCATTTCGAGTGTCATTCAGAGTCTGGATAGATTTCTAAGCGTGCCCCCGAGGCAACTTCTTGTTCTGACAATCTCGTTACAAGATATTAGAAATGGTAAAAATTAGGTAGCGGGCGTTACAGTCCACCCGAACAAGCCCCCAACCTGAACAGATGTTGATTGGTGAGTTTTGCATGAGGAAAGGAGCGGTGGTCGGCATGGGGGCCACAGTTCATCCAAGTAAACCGCCTGAGAGTTTCTTATTCGGGTTTAGCTGTTTAGGTGAGAAGCCTGCTCATGTAGACGGTGATGCTCTCTAAACCTTTTTTTACAGTCCTCAGAAAATGACGCCGGTTGACACTTCTCAGTCTAGTTTTATTATCAGATTATACGAAAATCTTAGAACAAGAGAGTTAGCTAAGCTGGCATTAACAAGAATGCCTCTATCCAGGGTCTAAATAAAGGGCCAAAGAGCCCACATGACCCTGTGGTTTCATCGACTAGCGAATTAGAGAGGAAGAGTAGAATGGAAGATTTCTTTTGTTCGGTACGGTTCCGGCTAAGTTGGAATTGATGGAGTGTCAAAGGAGACCCGTCCGATATTCCACAGCGAAGCGAGCCCAGTGTTCGTTACGGGGCGGGGCGTGGCGGGGAATCTGGCTGGGGCCCCGTAACGATCTCTAAGCTAGTCCACTGTAAACCAGAATACATACCCGTATAAACAGCCACCGGGGCACAAAGACTCTATGAGTGCCCTCGCTGCTTTATTGCTTACGGCAGATTGCTGATAGATTTCTGATTAACAGGCATAAGGTTAAGGCACTGTTACCTGTCCAGAGCTAATCTGGTGCCATCAGGCATCTTTGGAGCTCAATTGTTTACCAGATGCTCGCACCCAATGCAGACGAACTCAAACCGCTACCAGCGGGGCTCCGTCCCCAGCAACCCAAGAGTCTAGATCTACTTGTGTATCTGTGGCGTTGCTTTAGTTGGGGGCTGTGGCTTTGGCAGATTTTCTTTGGCTGGGTGGCACTGTAACACGCCATAGAGTGGGGCCCTCCTTTCTTAGATTCATAGCCTTCAGCTAAGTCGCCAATGGCGGGAAACCGGGATCCCCAAGATGCGGTAACTTTATAGACCATTCTATCTATCTGAGAAGGAGCTCTGAGGCTCTAATGCTTGCACAAACAAAGTAAAAGCTTTCCGTGATGGCCAAAGTTAGCCGTCATGCTGTTGCGAAGGCTTTTTATATTCTGGTTTATTACGGTAGGCTAAGCAACCTGGTGCAAAAGCTTGAGTGGGGAGGCCGACCTTGGTAACCTTAAAAAGAGTCTGGGACTATTATGATATAATTATTATTTTATTTTTTATTTTTTTTCATTATTGTTATCGGTAATAATTTATTAATATTATTCTCATAATATTTTATTGTTATTGTTATTGTTATTAATTTCATTTTTTTCTATTTTCTTTCTCTCTTTCTCTCTTTCTCTCTTTCTCTCTCTCTCTTTCTTCTTTTTCTTTCTTTCTCCTTTTTCTTTCTTTTTCTTTCTTTTTCTTTCTTTTTACCCTTTGGCTCGAAAGAGGATTCTCCTCGTCACTCTAACCTTCTCTTTTAACATTTTTCTAAGACCCAAACACTACACCTGCCTTACCATAAAGAAGGGTACCTGCGACGCTGCTTTAACACCGACAACACCCAATCTTTTCTCAATTAAACACACATTCTTCCCGCCACCAGAATATCACCAATTAACAGCACACAGAACCCCTTTCTTTTTGATTGTGGGAGTGATAAAGAGTGGAAGATGTCTCAATATGCTGTCAGTGCCGGCACCACTTTCTCTGATAATGGGGATGCCTCAGGTCCGTGGAATAGCGATACTATTACTGATGATCGGTCCCAACTCCTAGCCTGGTTATCCCCATTAAGTCCTGGCCTGCGGCATTGGGAAATCCAAGAGCACCGTGCCGGTGGTGTCGGAGAGTGGCTCCTAGAGACGGAGGAATTCAGAGGATGGCACGCTGGTAGCGAGAGCGGCGGAGGCGAAAGCGCCGTGCTGTTTTGTCATGGAGATCCCGGGGTTGGAAAAACATTTATCAGGTAACGGGAATCTTCCACTGGGGAGAAAAGAAAGCAAGCCGGTGCTAACGGGTCGTGATGATAGCTCTCTAGTAGCAAACTGGCTGTGCGATCAGACTAGTGGACAGAAGACTGCTGTTTCATGTTTTTACTTGAACTTCGTGGCACGAAAGGAGCAATGTACGACCGATGTACTGGGCTCCATACTAAAGCAGATTGTTGGTGGGATGGAGAGAATTCCGGAGGAAATATCGCGGGCCTTTCAGCAGCAGAGAACGACCCTTGATGGGCGCAGACCCCAACTCATTAATATCGTGCAAATGCTACAGCTCATCACATCCTCACGGCGGACATTCATGTGTCTTGATGCCCTAGACGAATGCTCGGGAGTTCAACTCGTCAGGCTCCTTGATTCACTCCAACAAATCATTCAGAAGTCCCCTGGCACCCGAATATTCGCAACCGGAAGGCCCTATATTGCGGCTGAGATCGAAAACCGTCTCGCTGGACATGTGAAAAGTATCTGTATTAGTCCCATCAAACGGGATATAACCGAATACCTTCGGATTAAACTCCACGAAGACGAAACATCCGATGCTATGGACGCGAGTCTCGAGGCAGATATTCTGGAGAAGGTTCCCGAAAATATATCGGAAGTGTGAGTAGGACCAATGGTGCTGAGAATCATACCCCGATTATCCGCTAACATGAATGATTAGGTTTCGACTTGTTTCCTTAAAGATCCAGGCAATCCTGCGAGAATCAACCATTTATCGAAGACGAGCAAGGCTTAGCAAAATTGGCGATGGATTGGAGCTGAGAGATGTCTACGGTGCGACAATGGAGCGGATAAAGGCGCAGGATGATGGTAAATCAAGACTCGCGATGGCAGCTTTGATGTGGGTCAGTCACGCGGCGCGGCCGCTGCAGACAGATGAGCTTTGCAATGCCCTAGCAGTTGAGCTAGGCTCCAAGAATTTCAATGCCGGCAACGCCCCTTCAATCTCAACATTGTTGGGCTGGTGTCAAGGGCTTATCACCGTGGATAAAGAGGCATCGACTGTGCAACTCATCCACCCCACTGTGAAAGAGTATCTATCCGCCTGTCGTGATATTTTCAGTCGCCCACACTCGACAATGGCAGAGATTTGCTTAACCTATTTGAATTCCAAACAAGTCCAGGAAATTCCAGCCAGTGACTCCCTCGACACCAGTCATACTCCTTTTCTAGGATATTGCTCTGTTCACTGGGGAGCCCATGCGAAAAAGGATCTCTCGGACCACGCAAGATCCCTTGCACTAGATCTGTTTCGGGGATACAATCATCACATATCCAGTAAATTGCTTTTGAAACAAGTAAAATGTCTGGATCGCTGGGGCCGTGCTAGAAACTTTGGTAGTAATGTTTTCAAGAATACTACTTCCCCTTTCAGTGCACTACATTGCGTATCATTCTTCGGGATTGTGGAGCTTGTGCCTAATTTTACGAAGAATGAGCGCTCTATCAACGCACGAGATATTCGAGGATCTACTCCCCTTGTATGGGCTGCTCGAAATGGACATGTTGAAGTGGTGGAAATGTTTCTTGGGTACCTGAGGGCCACGCCAACCAGCGTGATCATTCGGTCCTTACACCGCTGTTGTATGCCATTTGGTATGGGCATGAGCGAGTGGCGGAAATACTACTCAGTCATAAAAAGGTCAAACCCGACATGCCAGATGGCCACGGGGGAACGCCCCTCTCATACGCTGCTCAGGGTGGGCTTGAGAGAGTAGTGAAAATGCTGCTCGAGAAGCCCTGGGTTAACCCAAACAGGCATGATTTCTCCGGGAATACACCACTTTCGTTTGCGGCCAGGAGCGGGCATGGCCAGGTGGTGGAAATACTGCTCGAGCGGAGAGAGGTCTATGCAGACAAGCCGGACAATGATGGCAAAACGCCGCTCTCGTATGCTGCTTCTGGTGGACATGAGGAAGTGGTAAAAATATTACTCGGACGGAAAGATGTTAACCCCAACAAGCCCGACAAAGACGGCCGAACACCCCTCATGTGTGCTGCTTCGCGTGGGCATGCTAGAGTGGTCAAACTACTACTCGGGCGTGACGAGGTCAACCCTAACAAGCCAGATAACAACGGCCAAACTCCACTCATGATCGCAACTAGTTTAGGCTTCAAGGAGCTGATACCTCTGCTACTGTCTCGCAGGAGCGAACCCCCTCCGCAACCGGGGTCCATGAGTCACCAACTCATTGAAACCACTACCATTTCTTCTTCCTCTTCCAATGTTGCGCACTGACGGATCTTTTCGACATCGCCCTTCGCACTCTAAGGATATCTCTGAGCTGGAAATTCACATATATGCAATCACCCGTGTAAAATTTCACCTCTAGCTTAGTTATGTGAGGAGAATTCATGAATTCCGGTTTACAAAGCGCAGCGGTCTGGGTGGTGGGGTGTGCTTTCATTGTGTGAAGGTTCAGTTTATAACTTTAGATTTCCATTCAATCATTTAATTTCCCCCGAGCTGCAATTTCTTCACGGCACCTTTTCCTTCGCCATTGTTTTTTTTTTTTGCTCGATTGGGTTGTATTTCTTCTTCCCCTCTTTGCTCCCCTTCTTCACTCTCCCCTCAACCTGTCAGCGACAAGTGGGTTGTATATAGGGCCTTCTTTTAGATAGTGGAAAAACAGTCTAAGATAGCGCGAGTGTTCTTGAGGTGATTGTAAATAATTATATCAGGGGGGTACAAGGGTAGGGGGCAAGTAATCATGGATGTTATCGCCAGTGTTCCTAACCGTCCAGTTCAGACTTTCATCTCGGCAAATCTCCCGCATTTTTTTATCTATTCGGCTGAGAGTCATCTCCCGTATGATACCATCAGGACCCCAGTTTTGCGGCAACATTGTTTCAAATCACCGGCGATCACTCCACTCTCATGCATCTTTCTTTTGTACCTTTTCCTATCTTGTTAAACTATCGTTACTAGTTTTCTGTCACTCATTATCAAGCGATGAGGGAGGATTACTATACATGGTTGTATAGTAGAACGGAGGATGGGCACACATAGTCGAAGACAATCGGAGAGCAAAGCGAAGAGGATATGAGAAGACCGGAAAGAGAGGACCGGGGTTTCCGCTGATGCGGTACCATCACCGGGTGGACTTCCGGTGGTCCAAGGAAGTTGTTAGAACCTTCTCCGTGTCCTGGGGAAAGGAGTTGAGTCTGCGCGAACGTTCTTGAATTTTCTATATAAACCCAGTGTTTCTCCGTAGATAGGGAAGTAAGCCAGCAAGATACAATCCCTAGTATTGACAAAGTTCCATTCGCCTTGACTTCATTAAAACTTTTCTTCCTTTCCGTTTAGTCCCCCCCCCCACGATCAACACCTCATAACAATAAACATCACCATTATATTGAAAGCGAAAGAATTCTAGGGGTATCCGAAAGAGCAAATCAGACTCGCAAGTAATGAATTGGTTCGGTTTTATCTTCGTACTCGGAGCACTCGAGGATCTATTTAACCTGCTGAACATTCTTGCAGGAATATCCCTTCCCATGTTTGCTAAGTTACCTCGCATCATAATATATCACTCATAATTTTTCTGTCGGGCGCAATCATGCCTAGTAAGGGAGCTGTGTTTGGCCAGTATTACCTGGTGTGTCGCGATTAGCTTCTTCCCACCTGAGTAGTATATTCGCCGCTACCTCGGATCGGTCCTGGGAGCCGTGCCGGGGAGACTTTTGCTGTGAATACTTGATTTCTTGGGGTTGACCACTCTGCTTTACTTTTCCCACAATTACCTCACTTTCATCCTATGCAACATACGAGAGCGCACTTTGGCAGTAATTACCCGGCTTGCAGGGGTTCACCTGTTCTCACTCGAGTACCATTTTCACCACCCCCCTATATCCACCCAAACGGATAGGAGAGCGGTGTTCCGCCGTAATTATTTTGCTTGCCGGGGCTGACTCCTGCTTGCTCTAAAAGCCATTTGGTTGATATGTGGCCGTCATAATCGCGAAACTGTTCCAAGGCAAGTGATTGTGCGTGGTCCGCCAGGCTTCTTTTCGCCTGGGCTCCCTAGGATACCGGAAAACCCTCTAGGAAGCGTGTATCAGGAATAGCGGGGGAGTAATCGGTTGAAGGGGCCTTGATCTTTGGGAGTTATACGGTAGGTCAAGAATATCTTGGCCATTGCCGAGTGAGATCCAGTGAAGATATCTGGAGGGCGAAAAGACACTCTTCATAAGCAAAATGGATCAGCCCTACAGTTGATACCTCTCTATCGGCATTAAAGCTTCCATTCCGAGACGCGATTTACCCCCACCCTCTACTTTCGTCCATTCCATCATCGCAGCATAGGCGTTTCCAAACACTCATCGGTCCGTTATGTTGCTCAGCCCTTCCAGTCTCTGATATATTGCTAATCCCTGCAAAATCGCCTCGATACCTAAGGAAACGAATAGAAAGATATATATATCGATTAACCGAAGATGGGTGTGAGGCTCTCAGCATAATCCACCCCCCTCTTAGACACATTCCAAATATATTTTCCGGAATCTTCCGAAAAATATCGGCCCTGACTCTCCTCTGTGGCTTCTGGTATTTCACGCACTGCCAGTAGGGGTCTATCAGAGGGGTATCGAACGATACCACCCTTGGTAGGACCTATACATAAGATTATCACGAGCGCGAAAAAATGCTTTCCGATCTCAAGCCCAATATCGGGCCTTTCAGTCACCAATATTTCAGTGAGTGGTGGCTTCTTGAGGATCTGGTTGAGTAAATCGGATAGCCTAAATCGTTGCACCCCTGCCCATGTGCCTAGAGCATTGATGCAAATAAATGTATGTTGTGAGGAGGTGATGGCCCGGGGCGTCCTCGTGATATGCGGGAGTTACCTTCAACGTCTGCCAATGGAATTTTTCTGCTCTTGGAATACTGCCTCCGGAATATTCTCGATTCCACCAACCGCTTGTTCTTGCAATAAACTAAATATACTCGCTGCGGGTTTCTCCTTTCGCGCCGCAAAGCCAAAGTAAAAACATGTAACCAGGGTGTCCTGCCCCCCCCGGTCTAATCGCATCGCCCGTCTAGTACTGGCCACTGCAGCTTGTTAGACAAGGCCCTTCTTCTCTCTCCAGAGGATAATCCTTCTTACCTAGTAAATGACGTGCAAGGCATAGGGATAAAGTATCCAAACAGTTAATTTAGGTTAACCCACAAAATAAACCCTCCCCCGTATGAAAACCTTGCCCCTGGCACTTGTACCTGTCGGTATGCCTTGGACGTGTACAGGGTCTTTTAAGAAGTGATTGAACTGTTGTGTGCTGTTAACCAGCCCAATATATCCTAGTCTATTCAGGTTTGCTGTTTCCAACTCTCGTACTCGTCTGATAATACGGCACCAGGGCATGTCTGAGTTTATTTGGTAGCACCGTTATCCAAGGCCCCTCCACGTGCGGCTACCCACATTCGCCAAATACGGTAGCCGTAGGGTGACACGGAGCAATAAGGGGTTGTGGGAAATTTTAGATATCGATTTCTATATTGGTCGTTCTTTACTGCGCTTATTTGTTTTAGGCCTACAATTCTCTTTTGTTTCCGCCTTGGTCTGTGTTACTGTCTTTCATTTGTTTGGCGGCTCGAGCACTCGTACAGCAACACGAAGCGAGCATTATTCTACCCCCACAGTATTGTCAAGTGAGTAATGACCCAGCATCAAGACTTCTATTTACAGGTACTGACCATTTGAACTTGAAGTTACGATACGATACGGTAGTGGAAGGTCAAAGAAAGAATAAAAGCAATTATATTGTTCTTGTCGCCGTTGAACATTCTTATCCCCCCCGACTGGTAGGTTCCGGTGTCCCCATCAACAGCTATTAGTTACTTTTTTTTTACTCTTTCCCTTACACGGCCTTCTTTCTTTTTGTGGCATTGGCTCCTAGTATTTGAGTTGTTGCAATTCTGTAAGCAGTAGAGTGCCACCAATGTTTACCGCAGGGTCACCTGGGGGAATACAAAATAGTGACTCTCGAGGGTCAGAGCAAGGGTTAGGGCTGTGTTACCCACCAATACAAGAGGTGTTCTACTCACAATGCCAACATCCAATTATTTACACTGAAGATTTGGGACCTGTCACAAAAATGTAAAAAGTGCATTTTCCCCTTTAGACTTACACATGATAATCCAGAAACAATACCACCTGTTGGGTGGGGGGTTTGGAGAACTAACAAATTTTTTTGAAGCCAAAGAGCCTGTTTGACTACAACAGTCCCGTCCCGTTCCCCCACAAATGACCTATTCCTTCGGTTCCAAAACGGAGGGAAGGGGGATTTGAACAGCAGAAACCGTCGCCAAACAAACCGGACACCTTGCAGCCAAACAGGATCTAATTGGTCTGGATTATTATTATTATTATTATTATTATTATTATTATTATTTTCATAGTTCCTGTCTGTGCAAGTAATTTAATCACCGTGTCAGATTCTCGCGATGCTGAACTACTCGAGCACATTGACGATGCATTTCAGGGCATTGTCAGCACACTAGCATCGAATAATTAGACCTGGCAGCAGTCCGTTGGAGTTGCCTTTTAATTGAAATGGGTCAAATATACGTCACCGAATAACACTGGGATGGAATAGATAGCGCACAAAAGTCTTCTCGTCGTCGTTGCTTGCTAAACTAGTGGTAAGGACAGAAGTATATATCAAAAAAATCATAAACCCTTGTCTAACCCTTCTACCAATCACCACATATCTCCACTTTCTCTCCTCCATACTCCAAGACAAAAGAAAGAAACATTCTGCGTAATCTGTGAACAAAAGAAATCTATCTCAAAGACTTCCTTTCTCCTCCGCCTTTGATCTAATACCTTAGCTCTTGTTCTTCCTTCATCTCCTTTCATCATCGTGCTTTTTCTTTGACCGTGTATGATCTTTCTCATCCAACAACAAAAACATATTTCCCGTGCTTCTGCCTTGCATATGACAAAAGAAACTAAAAAGCATGACGAACAGGATTAACAGATTTCTAACACCTTTGTCGGTAAGGTCCGGCTCCTTTTCTTTTTTGTTTGCCTTAAGCCCAAGCTCAAGCAAGTTTTCACTGTGCACTCGCCCCCCTATTCAAGAGAGGGGGTTTCTGTCGTCTTATCGGGCGGTCCAATTATTCGAGTTGCGATATTCAAGTAGCATTCGTCTGGGCGGGGTAAGTTTCCAGAGACGATAGGGGGGCGGTTCCCGCAATGCGGAAGAAAACCTCTACAATATCAATGAATCTCTTGCACTCCCTACATCCAGGTAGAATTCATTTCGGGGCCGCGTTTGATAGGAACGGGGCGAAAATAGTAGGGGTTATCTCATTTAACCGAAAGAAAAAACGCGTGTTTTTTTTTCTCAGTTTAGCGAGGTAATATGGGTTATTTTCGCCCAGCTCTCATGAAGGGGCTTAGTAACGACCTAGTTCCTCTATTGCATTAAAAGCACAACGTTTCACCCACCACTTAAAAATTGAATAGATCTATTGTTTTTAATGACGAGTAGGAAGGCAATCTGCCAAGATGTGTTAATGATGCTTATTATTACCCTGCTTAGTACCAGAAGAAATGAGGCTTTCAGATAAATTGCATTCCCCTACATGCTGGATTTTGAAGCAAGCGAAATTGTAATAAATATGCTTAGGTCTTGCTTACCCCAAAGAAATATGGAAAATTTTACCAATTTTCGTGCTTCTGTTTTCTGGCCTAAAAGTTGAAGCATTATTTTCTTAGCTAGGGGTGAGGAAGTTACGTTTTTGCTGCGATAAAGAAACTTGGATGGTATTATGTAGGGAGGGCCCAAGATTCGCTGTTGTCTCCTCAAAGTCAGTACGGTGCTGTAAAAACCGAAATAATTGGAAATGGTGCTAGGACGTTCAGAATTCCCCTCTTTGGATTAGATGGAGAGTGCACCGCGGGGGGATTCTCTTCTCCTGTAGATTCAGCCCTCGCTTGAGACAAGGAAAAAGAAAAAAATCCAATAGACCCCACCAGCAGTTGCGCTCCAACGTCCTCGCGTAATTCCCAATTATTTCGGTTCCCACTGTGTTATGAGAGGTGGGCACTCCTTTGCCTCCTTGTAGCATGCAGAGGGGCTAAAAAGCTCTTTTTTTGCCCTACTTCCCGGCCCTATTCTAAAGCTGGGAATTCTCAACTAACTTACATAGCACAGGGCTTAGATATTGGAGTTTTTGCGGTACAGTACCCGGTTCCGTTGCACAAGGGATAGATGCGACTCCATCGGAATCGCGGCTCTCCAGGGATACACTTGTCTCTTATCTCTTCCCCCCTCAACCTACGGTTTCAGAGCAACATCCAATACACCAATACACCCGATCTAGCAAAAATAATCATCATATTCAGTATGGGCAGATAGCAGGGCGGCGTTACACAGTTCGTCATCCTTCACTGTTGTCCATCTCGGTAGCCAATAGTATTGTTTGTAGACAAAAGTGGCTGCGTATCAGCGAGCATGCAAAATTGGGGCCGTGACATCCACACTCCCCCACCAACCCCAGTATCGTCAAAACAAAACACAAAAAATAAATTAAAAACGTAAATTTATCGTAGAATACATAGTTGAAGCCAATATTTGATCTAGAGAAATTTGGTGCACGGCTAACTTTGTTCAAGCACAATATGATGATAGGCTGCTTATGAACAGAGTTGGATTGTTGGTTAGAAAAACCCTGGTGATGGTAGTGCTACCTATCAATGATGAGTTCGGGGCCATGCGGTATTTCAAGGGCTTACTTGCGTAGCCTATTAAAGCTCGACAAGGCTGGGCCCAGAATCCTAGGGGGTAGCACCCTAGAACCACCAGCGGTGAGCCTAAGGCAAGCCTCCCGCTAGTAAACTCTAATTCTAGTTGGGATTTTGGTTGTGGCCTTGGAGTTTGTACAGATCTGGTGCGCGATTGCCGATGCTGTGATCTATTGTACTTTGGTCCTCACCTGTCAGATGGGCACTGTATTCAACTGTTTCGATGTTGGTTGGGGGATAAGATCAACGAAGTGCCTCAATAGAAAACTCCATGAGTAAGACAGAGCTCCACGATATCGGAGACTTCAGATAAAGCTTTTTTGAACCGACTCCATTCAGGTTTGCTGCCATCTTAGTACTGTGGTTCTTCACATTCTTATAAGTTGGGGATAAATACCGATCGTAGATATGGATGCTTGTAAGGAGAAATGATAATGTATACAAAAGAGGTATTATTGGCTGGCTTGCTTCTTCAATAATTTTCCCTGAGAGGGGCTTTTTAAGTACAAAAATAAGAATTACTCTTTCGGGAGTATTCTAAACATGATCACTTTATTTTCACCATTTCTCACGCTATCTCCACCCTCCTTCTCTTTTTTTCTTCACTGCTTTATCGGGCTATTCACTTGGCTCTTCGGATTTTCTACCACGTGCTAGACTTAATGGTGAATCTTTTAGTATCCTTCTAGCATATTCTAAACCGAGGAGGCCGTTACCCCCGGTATGAGGTACGATAAGGTACCGAAATCGGAGTAAGCGCCTATGGTTAGAAAAACACATGTTGGCGGGGGCATTAGTAATGATAGATCAAGTGACAGAAAGCCCAAAAACATTCTTGGGAGGCCTAATAGACCTTTAGAGGCCCGGGAACAAGATTTGTGTCAGATAACTGCCACAATGTGGAATATTTAGTAGGCATCACGGGAGGATCCGCTGAGCGCCTCTTGAGAAGCCTATCCAAAGAGTGCGTCCGATATGGAACCTAGGAACATAATATATTACGTGGGTAGTGATGGGCACGATCATGCTCGAGCAGAAAATTTAGCCCATGCTCGAGCATAAATCGTGCTCGAGCACACCAAAAATTTATGATCGAGCATGATCGTGCCCATCACTATACGTGGGTAGAGACCAACTAAGCCCAATATACTGGGGTATATTCGTATAGTTAACCTTAAACAGCCATTCAATAACCTCGTGCACCCCGTACTGTGAAACAAAAATTATAGAAAGCCATGAGAATTAGGCAGCAACAAAAGAATTAGCGGATTTTGTCTTATCCGGATATGAGGAAGAACAGCTACATGTATAATAATAGTTTCGTAATGTTAGGGTAGCCTAACCCAGATTTCTTAAGTACCGGTACTACTTGAGTGTGTAGTTGTACCAATATCTGTGGTGTTTGTTTGTTTATAATTTGACTCCGACTTTCTTTGAATAGACCCCGCCTTTCTTGCGCTTCTAGGAATACCTCTAATTGACTATACTCAATTACCCCTCCCCTACAATAGCGCGAGCAGAACAGACCGGAAGATGTTTCAATGTACCTTCGACAATAATTCCAACTGCCTCAATACTACCAACTCTAATAATACCAATATATCAAACAATTATACTATTACCAATGATCGGTCTGAACTCCTTGCCTGGCTATCGCCTCTGGAGCCGAAGCAGCGGCATCGCGACATTCAAGAGCGCCGCGTCGGCAATGTGGGAGAATGGATTCTGGAAACTGAAGAATTTAGAAGGTGGCATGACAGGAGTGTCGAAGGGGAGGGTGAGAGCGCAGTCTTGTTCTGCTATGGAAATCCGGGGGTCGGCAAGACATTTATTAGGTATGATAAGGAGGATTATCCGCAGAGGAGAGAAGGGAGAGTCAGTGCTAACAAGGCTTGATGTCAGTTCTCTGGTAGTAGATAGATTGAGCGATGAAGCGAGAGGACAAAATACTTTCGTCACGTGTTTTTACTTTGACTTTGCGGCGCGCAAGGAGCAGTCTATGGTCGGCGTGATGGGTTCATTGCTGAGACAAGCTGTTAATGGTATCGGGCGAATTCCGGAAGAAATATGGCGGGCCTTCCAAGAACGGAAAAAGGCCCTTGGTGGATGCGGACTGCAACTCGTTGACATCCTGAAGATACTATCGACCATCGCGTCCGTATATCCTACATTTATGTGCCTAGATGGTCTGGACGAATGTGAGAAACTGCAACGGGCCAGGCTCCTTGATTCACTGAAAGAAATCCTTGAGGAATCCCCGGGAACCCGAATCTTTGTCACCGGAAGGCCCCATATTCAAGCTGAGGTCGAAAGGCATCTTGCTGGACATGTGACAAGTGTGTCTATAAGTCCCAAAAGAGGCGACATCACTCGGTACCTGCATGCTAGACTCTGTGAGGATACATCACAGCATGCCATGGATGAGAATTTCAAGGCGGACATTCTGCAGATGATCCCCGAAAACATGTCTGAAATGTATGTAGGGCAAAAATAAGAAGAACTCAATCCCTTGTCACCGCTAATTAAGATGTGTAGTTTCCTGCTCGTTTCTCTGAGTATCGATGAAATCTTGCAAGAATCGACAATATATCGGAGAAGAGAAAAACTCAGGTGCATAAAGGACGGGCTAGGGTTGGGGGATGCTTACGTTGCAACGATTGAAAGGATAAAGGCGCAAGATGGGGACAAACCGAGACTCGGAATGGCAGCGTTGATGTGGATCATCCATGCGGAAAAACCATTCGAAGCTGATGAGTTCTGCCATGCGCTATCAGTCGAGCTAGGTTCTGGGGTTACTGAAATCAATGCCTGCAACGTCCCTTCGATGTCGACGTTGATGAGCTGCTGTCAGGGACTTATTACTGTGGATAAGAAGACATCAACTGTGCGACTGATCCATTCTACCCTGAAGAACTACTTCTCCGACCGTCCCAATAGTTTCAGTCGACCTCACGCAACAATGGCCGAGGTATGCTTGACCTATTTGAACTACAAACAAGTCAGGGCTCTTTCTGCCCATTCCCAACCCCACACGCTGGACGTTCCCTTCCTTGAATATTGTTCTCTATACTGGGGAGTCCATGCAAAAACCGACCTCTCGGACGACGCAAGATCACTCGTTCTAGAGCTGTTTCGGGACTATGATGGTCACATATCTACCAAACGACTTTTAGAAAATTCTGGGTACCTTCTTGAGAGCTGCAGGATGAGTTCGACATTCAGTGGACTACACTGCGCATCGTTTTTCGGAATTTTTGAACTTGTAGATGCATTAATTGAGATGGGATGTTATGATATCAACGCAGGAGATTGTAGGGGGTATACACCACTTGCGTGGGCTGCTCACAATGGCCATTTGGCGGTGGTGGAAATGCTTGTCGGGAAAGAAGTGATTAATCCTGACAGGCCAGATATATACGGCCGAACACCGCTCTGGCATGCTACAGACAGAGGACACGAGAGTGTAGTAGTGGTACTGCTTGGGCAGGAAATGGTTATCCCCGACAAACCAGATAAAGGCGGCCAAACACCCCTTGCGCGTGCTGCTTGGAATGGACATGAGGGAGTGGTGAATATAATGATCCAGCGGGGAGTGGCCAATCCCGATAAACCAGATAAATCCGGCCGAACGCCTCTGTGGCACGCTGCTAGTGCTGGACACGATGGCATGGTGCAAATACTACTTGAGTGCGAGAATGTCAACCCCAACAAGAGAGATAAGAATGGCCGAACACCTCTCACGTGTGCAGCTCGGAATGGACATGAGGGAGTGGCACGACTGCTTCTTGAACGGGTTGAAGTTTACCCCGACCTGCCAGAGAATTATGGCCGAACGCCGCTGTCGTATGCTGCCAAGAATGGACATGAGGGGGTTGTGAAAATGCTGCTCGGACGGGAGGGAGTTAACCCCAACCAACCTGATATTCGTGGCCAAACACCATTTATGAAGGCAACAAGGTGGGGCCATCAGAAAGTGGCAGCTCTGCTAGAGGCTCACAAAGCTGTACCCACAGTACCATTTGAGCTTGAAGACACCGCTTCGTAGGAATCACCCCATTCTGTCGGATTGCCTATAGGGCATTTGGTTAGGTCGTTATGGGTATCCGGTTGAAAGAATATGTAGGTATGCGGGTATGCCGATATGCGGCTAGGAGTTATCCGGCTATAGGGAATATGGCTTTGTGGGGCATGGTGACTAGGCACTTAGCAGTGCATTGTTGTTTCTATATCTTATACCATTATGTATAATCTATGAGTTTGAGGTGTTGTTGATCCCATATCCATCAGGGATTGGGTTTCGGGCATTTTGTTTAACCGTGTTTCTTCCTGGCCACTGATTATTTCTGATATGGGAGCAGGCACGATAACAGGTTGTGGGATTTAGGAGTCGCGGATCAAAATAATATCTCAGGATAGTTCTAGATTGGTTGAGATCCCTATAAGTTAAGATTTTGTTAACTTAGTGTGCTTCCTTAGAGCTTTCTAAGTTTGCGAGTTTAGCCGTGTTGCCAGTTAGATCAAGATATACCGCCCGGCATCCTTAGCCAGCGAGAGAGCAGCAAACTAGCCCATCGTTCTTCCATGTCCCGCTGTGCTTATATCTTATTGCAATTTGCCCTTTTGTTCCTTCCTTCTTTTGTGCCTTCTTTAAGCTCCATCCAATTTCTCCCAATCCCATGGAAGCAGTGATCCCAAGTGGCCAGTCCATCTGGCTTTCGGTAGAGCCGGGTCGACCCAGGCTTATTCAAAGATGACCGGGCTGGACTGTTGGAAGTCTGCTTTCCACAACCAAAGCCGTGCTCGACCTGGGTCGCCCGCAAGCTTCAGCTTATGGGGGATAGCATGTTTCATCCTTGACCCTAGTAAGTACAAAATGACTTACTGTGGATCACGGTCATGGTCGAAACACGCTATCACTCGTAGCCTTCTCTAGAATTCACGGGAACTAGAAGCTCTCACGTCGGTGGAAGATATATTGATATTAGTTATATCTTCGTACTTAAGGGAAAAAAGTGAAATTTTCGAGAAGAATTGGCTAGAGCCAATTTTTCAAAGCGGAACAAATACATTGATTTTCTTCATAGATAATATGAGAGAAAATAAAAACCCAACGAATAAAGAGAAATCAGAAAACCCAAACACTATTCTAGCAATCTCATCCTTCCACCACGATTCCATCATAAGTCCACTGGCGGAGGCATTGGTGGAATGTCGCTGCCCTTGTCGCTTGAGATCGTTGACACCAATATATCCCAAGAAGACAATGAGGGCGCAGTATGAGTCTCAAGGGAGGTGGGTGGGAAAACAAAGAACGCGAGCTGTAGCGAGCCTGGAAGTGAGAACGCGAGTTGTGGCGAGCGTGGTGTCCAGTTCCCGGGGGTGGGATGAGCCTATATATGCTAGTTGCTCCCGGACCCCCGGGCTCCCGGGAGTGAACTATCGCGTCCTGGATAAACCTTTCCCCCCCTACACCCGGGAGAGACTTGAGCGCTTTACCCAATTGGCAACGGGTTGTTCCAACCCAACATAAAGTATCTCGGCTAATGTTAACATGCGTGGGGTAGAATCATGTTTATGTCGTGTGAATATCAAGATCGAGTTCATGGCATGTATGTTAAGCGAAATTTATAGCACCATAGGCTGCATGTGTTGAAACGACTGAGGTTGACTGAGGAGGAAAGGTGGGGGGGATAAGCTCGAATACTCGTAATGTCCTGACGTTTGTGAACAGGACCACTATTGCATGATGCCAAGATCCGGGCAAAAAAGCTGAATTTTGGGTGTATGCAATAGCAGTTGTGTTCACAAACGTCAGGACATTACGAGTACCGGTAATTATGCAAGAAGGTGTCAGCCACATCAGCCACCGTTCAGCCACCGTTCACGCGCCTTACTTGCTGCATCGTCCGCCACATTACCAGCTGACGTGCTATCTTGCGGGCGACCATCCAGGATGTAAAAGAACTCTCGAACAGCATGTTTTACTTCTATTCAGAATGTTTTGCCTGGTGGTTCCCAGGGCGCCCCTGCGGCTTGCACCGGGCTGACCCAGGCTTTTTAAAACCGTGGCCGGACTAGCCGAAACTACGAACCTGTCGTCTTGACCGGCAGCCTGGTACCACGGGCTGGAGCCGGGAACCGGGTTGAGAGCCTTATTATTTCACTCATAAATCTCGCTCCCGTAGGTATCAAGTTGGTGGGGGGGGGTTGTCCGTGAGGAAGCACCAAGAAGATAAGTTGTGGCGGATACCGGGAGATGACTGTTCTCGCACGGTAGCAACCACCCTAAGACAACCGCATGTAGAAAAATATAATATCATAGTAATTAAGTTAAGTGTCGTAGGAGCGACAGGAAATGATCTCTCCGGGCCGCTCGATGGAAGGCCACCAAACAGTAATGGAGCTCTTTTCCTGTCACTACAGGGAAATGTCAAGGAAACACATTACTGGTTCATATGACTTTTGCGCTAGGGATTTCCCAATCTAGACTGAAAATAGCTGAACCAAGGAGACCACAGTAAAGTACTATCCACCTGATGGTGGATTGGATGGGGAGTAAAAGTTGGATTAATGGTGGCCTTATTTTGTGGATCAGGATGAATGGTGGTTTTTTTTTTCTTGTCCGGTGTGGTGTTGGCTGAGGTAGAATTATGGGATCGAGGGTACGATTCCCGTACGATATCCCACCGTGGAGCAAACCCATTGTACTATTATTAGGAGAATACCCGTATAAATATTCACTATCCCATAAAAATTCTATGAGCACTTTGGCTTCGCTGTGGGTTGCTATAGACTACGATTAGATTTCTAGCTAGCGAGCATATTAGATTTCTCGTTAGCGAGCATAAGGTTGGGGCGCTCTTATCCCTAGGTGTGCGAGCCTAGTGCTGGGAGCGTCTCTCAAACTCAATCGCTTAGCAAGTTGGATTCTAGCCGCTCCTCGTGGGAGTCTGTGGCGTTTCATTTGGTTGGGGTTGCCATTTTCGCAGATTTGCTGTGCCTGTGCTGTAACATGCCAAGCCGTGGCGCCCGCCAGTCTGAGATGGATAGTAGTTGGCTGCCGCGCCAATGACTTGAAACCGGACCCCAAGATGAACCACAGCAACTTTATAGACCATCCCTTCAATCTGAGAAGGGGCTCAGGGTCTCCAAAGTTTGCACCAACCTGGTGAAACTTTCCTACAGGGCTCAAATCCAGTTGCCATGTTGTTGTTAATGCTTTTCATATGCTGGTAGGAGTTTATTATGGTCGGCTAAGCGACCTGGTTCAAGAGATTGAGCGGGGGAAGGTCTAGCCGACGTCGGTACAAGTAAACATAAAGACTACGGAACTGCCTGTACTCGAGTACCGGTAGGTAGAATACGGGTATTGGGTAAACATTATTAGATGATTTCATGACCAAATAAAAGACTATTGTTCGCCTTACGTTAGTCTCCGGTATATAGCGCCCCTAGGACACTTGGACCTTTACTGATAGAAGGGGACCGAAAAATGAGTAAGTTTCTACCACTTGTAGGATCCTAGTTGAGCTTTGAAATTTTGCCGAGGTGCAGCCTTGTCCGAGAGGAGTGGTCTTGGCAGAATTTTGTTCGCTATCGCTACTACTCCCTGGGGAATTAAATTTATTTGAGGCGAGAATATAAGTCGGGTAGCCTGAATCGTTACCTATCGATGTCTAAATCTGTGTACCAAATTGAAAATTTTTGTTGTAAAATCACTGTGTTGACTCCCTTTTTCGCCAACTTAGAGAAGTTGAAGGTTTCTCTTGCGATTGCAGCCGTCATGTAAGTTATGTAGAAGGAGAGAGCTTTCGTCATATCGAGTAGGAAAGCTGGGGGTATTATCACTACTTATGGTGTTTGCGGTTTCCACAAAAGAAAAAAGGGTTTGCAGTGTTGGCTGCTTGAGTTACGTCTAGCTAGGGTTATTCTACAGCCGGCTCGGAGGAACTCTCGTGGGCGGCTGCCAGGACAGTATTGTAGGCGAGTTGTGAGATAGGTTAGCAACTAGAGCCGCGTACAAGTACTATATATGACTCCTGGGGTACCGATATGGCAACTAGAAGCATCATGTTAGTTGCATACAGTTCGGGCGGCTGAATTGGAACGCTCTGAGGCACCCTCCGAGCGTCCAAGTTGGGATGCCTGAGACGCTGCTTTAGCACCAAAATCACCCCCGCTTTTCTTCAACTAGACCCACTTTCCTCCCGTCACAGGAATATCATCAACCAACCCTATCAGAAGCCCTCTATTTCGACCGTGCGAGCGATAAAGATTCGAAGATGCCTCAATATACCGTCAATCTCAGCACCACGCTCTCCAATAATGGGAACGCCTCGGCTGTGTGGAATAGCGATACCCTTACCGACGATCGGTCCCAACTCCTAGCCTGGTTGTCACCACTGAATCCTGGTTTGCGGCATTCGGATATCCAAGAACAGCGTGCCAACGGTGTCGGGGAATGGCTCCTAGAGACGGAAGAAATTAGAAGATGGTACGCTGGAAGTGAGAGAGGGGAAGGTGAAAGTGCTGTCCTATTTTGTCAGGGAGATCCTGGGGTCGGAAAGACATTTATTAGGTAACATGGATTTTTCACTGTGGAGAGAAGGAAGCGAGCCTAACAAGTCGTGACAATAGCTCTCTGGTGGCGGACAGGCTGTGCGATCAGACTAGCGGACAAACCACTGCCGTTTCATGTTTTTACTTCGACTTCGCGGCACGAAAGGAGCAATCTGCGGTCAATGTGCTGGGCTCCTTGCTAAAGCAGATGGTTGGTGGGATGGAAAGGATTCCGGAAGAAATATCGCGGGCCTTTCAACAGCAGACAACGACCCTCGGTGGGCGCAGACCCCAACTCATTAATCTCGTGGAAATGCTGCAGGTCATCACATTCTCACGGCGGACATTTATGTGTATTGACGGCCTAGACGAATGCTCGGGAGTTCAGCGAGTCAGGCTCCTGGATTCACTCCAACAAATCCTTGAAAAGTCCCCCGGTACCCGAATATTCGCAACCGGAAGGTCACATATTCTGGCTGAGATGGAACAGCGTCTTGTTGGGCACCTGAAAACTGTCTCCATAAGTCCTATCAGAAAGGAGATCACCGCATACCTTCGGATTAAACTCCACGAAGATGAAACGCCTGATTCTATGGACGCAAGTCTGGAGGCAGATATTCTCGAGAAGGTTCCCGAAAATGTATCGGAAGTGTGAGTAGGACCAAGGTGTTGAGAATAATTCATGACTGTCCGCTAACAGGGACAATTAGGTTTCGACTTGTTTCCCTGAATATCGAGGCAATCTTGCGAGAGCCAACCATTTATGAGAGACGAGAGAGGCTTAGCCAAATGAGCAGATTGGACGTGGGATATGCCTACGGTGGGACGATTGAACGGATAAAGGCGCAGGATGTGGGTAAATCAAGACTTGGGATGGCTGCTTTGATGTGGGTAATTCATGCAGAGCGCCAGCTGAGGGCCGATGAGCTCTGCCAGGCCCTAGCAGTCAAGATAGGCTCCGAGGATTTCAATGCCGGCAACGCCCCTTCAATCTGGACATTAGCGAGCTGCTGTCAAGGTCTTATCGCCGTAGACAAGCACACATCAACTGTGAAATTGGTCCACCCTACTGTGAAAGAGTATCTTTCCACCCGTTCCGACATTTTCAATAGACCTCACTCGACAATAGCAGAGATTTGCTTAACCTATTTGAATTCCACACAAGTCAAGGCCATGCCAGCTAATCGCTCCACCAACACCCGCGATACTCCCTTTCTAGAATATTGTTCTCTGTACTGGGGAGTCCATGCGCGAAGGGATATCTCGAGCAATTTATACTCACTTGCACTACAGCTGTGTCGGGCACGTGACCACATTTCCAGCAAGTTTTTATTAGAACACGTAAAATATCTGGATGGCGGGGGCTCTGCTAGCATATTTGGTAGCGTTTTGGGTGGCGATATCAGGTGCCACTTCGGCGAATCACACTGGGCACCGTCCTTCGGAATTGTAGAGCTTGTGTCTACTGTGTTATATGGTAGTAATGGACATAAACAAGTAGTGGATATGCTGGTTAGGGAAGGGACCTGGGCCAACGAGCGTGATTCTTCCGGTCTGACACCGCTATTGTATGCGGTTTGCTGTGGAAATGAGCGAGTGGTGGGAATACTACTCAGTCACCAGCAGATCGACGCCGACATGCCGGATTGCCACGGGAAAACACCGCTCTCGTACGCTGCTCAGGATGGACTTGGGGGAGTAGTAGCAAGACTGCTCGAGCGGCGAGGGGTTGACCCAAACAAACATGACGATTCCGGAAATACACCACTTTCGTTTGCGGCCAGGGGCGGGCATGACGGAGTGGTGAAAATACTGCTCCGGCGGGTAGTGGACAACGCCGACGAGCCGGACAATGATGGCAAAACGCCGCTCTCGTATGCTGCTTCTGGTGGACATGAGGAAGTGGTAAAACTATTACTCTGGTGGACTGTTAACCCCGATCAGCCGGACCATGATGGCCGAACACCGCTCATGTGTGCTGCTTCCGGTGGGCATACGGGAGTGGTAAAAACATTACTCGGGCGGAAAGATGTTAACACCGACAAGCCCGACAAAGACGGTCGAACACCGCTCATGTGTGCTGCTTCCGGTGGGCATGCGGAAGTGGTAAAAATACTACTCGGGCGAGAGGAGGTCAACTCTGACAAGCCAGATAACCAAGGCCAAACACCGCTCATGCTCGCAACTAGGTTGGGCTTCCAGGACGTGATAACCGTGCTACAGTCCCACCAGGCTGAAACCCCAGCGCAACCCGAGGCCTAGGAGTCGCCACCTCATTGAAATCACACCCATGCCTTTTCTTTCTTGTTATGTTGCTCACGGAAGTGTCTCTTCGACATCGCCCTTCGCAGGCAAAGGAAGCTCCTGATCTAAGAGTGCGCATATATGGTATCCCCCGTCTGAAACTCCCTGTCTAGCTTAGATGAGTGAAGGGGATTCATGAATTCTTGTTTACAAAGCAGGGTGATCTCGTCGGTGCGGAGGAATTATTTCATCACAGTGAAAAGGTTCAGTTTATAGCTTTAGATTTCTCTCTGGTCATATTTAATTTTTCCCCGAGCTACAATTTCTTCCTAGCGCCCTTTTCTTCTCTCCTTCTCTTCTTGCCTTCTTGGGTTGTTTTTTTCTTCTCTTCATCTTTACCCCTCTCCCGGGCTGTTTTTTTTTCCTTCTCTTGCTTTGCTCCGTGTCCCCCCCCCCAACCTATTAGCGACAGGTGGAATTTGTATCGCGTGTTTATTTAGATAGCGGGAAAACGGTCTGCAATAGCGCAAGGGTTCGTGAGATGATTGTAAATAATTATATAAAGGTGCTATCAAGACTGGTTATCATAAATGTTGTGGCTTAATGAAGAGTACGGCGTTGCGCTTGGTGGAAACCTACTAACCGACCCCTCGACCCCCCCCGCTATAGGTAAGCGCACACACCGTGACCGAGCAAACAAGCCCTCCATGTCACCTCTTAAACTCACCCGTATCGCGATCAACCCGACGGCATTAAACATACCAGCGGGGAAATAATCAGCCGGATCCACTGTAGTGCATATCCAAATGACCCCGCCATGTGCCGACCCCCGGTCCTAAGTGTCGTAAGATCGACAAGAAAGGATATCACAGAGGCTATTGCCGAGAAGCTCCTCAACAACCCTAGCCCATTCGACTCCCGTACCGATACTAGGGATAGCCCACCTAGGTTGAAAACGAAGCGCAAGAAGAGCCTACAGCACCGTAGTGTTCCGTCTGCTAATGAATCGGGCGGGGAGGGAAAGCGGGGTAAACGGTGGTTATCCATGTGCCCGGTGGTTCAAGTCGGATTGGAATTAGTGCGGCGCGACGTGACGGACTGAGGTATGGATTGGATAAAATTAGATTCCTAGTTAGCGAGTATGTGGTTAAGATAGGATTATTCGTGATCGGTGTTGCAAAGGATACCTTTAGTAATTGAACCGGGGAGGTGGAGTGGGGGGGGGGGTTGATTTGCGACTTCAGAGAATGGCGATTTAAGGCAGGGTAAAATACTTTAATGCCTTAGTAAGCAAAAATAGCCGGAACTTTGTCTGGGAAATTCTAGCTTCAACTCGGGCGCATAAATTAAGCATACATCACTTAGAAGCGGGCGAAAAGGAGTGTTACCAGTAGTTCATCCGTTACATCCACTTTTTTTGTTAGAAGGAGTTCCATCTTACGATTCCCGGTACGAAAAAGCCCTTTTCCTGGCCTTTTGATTGTTTTTTTTTTTGATCCAACCCCCCATCTCGTAGTAATATCGCCTGCGATGCTATGGGGGTTTCGGTTTTGACGGATTTGCCAGCCCTCCAGCTTTATTGCTAATCTGGTGATTGGTGATTGATATAGTTATGGGGGGCGATTATTCACTCCCCGCAATTTTCAAAGTATTCGGATGAATTGGGGTTCAGATTTTAGTTTTCATGCATAAGTTGGGACATCTTGGCACGAATTTGTCCTGATACTGTGGCAGCACTCCCGGCGAAGATACGGATTCTTGGCAGGGAGGCTCTAGTAACGTAAAACAGAATGATCTCGTAAGCTCAATGGCACTTTTCTGGCCGGGGATGCGCACAGAACGCTCTCCCAAGCTACAGTAGGCGCAGAGTATTTGGTTACGACCAGAATTTCGCCAATATCCCAAAAACAGGATCCCGATGGTGCCTTTAAAGCGCTTCCCCCGGTGTAGGAGAAGGGTTCTTGGCTAAGGACAAATTCAATAGATGGCGCGAGTTGAGCAGGGAATGTGATGGTGATAGCCCAGTTCTATTTTTCTATGGAAATCCGGGGGTCGGCAAGACAATTATTAGGCAACAAGGATTATCCACTGGCATCCGAGCACAGGGAATTAGGAAAGTATCATGATAGTAGGCCTAATTGCTTGTGTGTGCCCAAGCGCCAAACTTGCTTAAGCCTTGTGATCGGAATTGAGAACAGATCGCCCGAAGGATATCTTCACCTCCTCACCTCTTCCAAACCTCCCATCTTTTGCTTTTTTTTTCCTATACCGTAAGAACTCGAATAAACGAACCTCACGCTAAGACGTCCGAAATATCCTCTCTTGGATAGGGGGACGGGCGCAGAGAGGAAACTTTCCCCTCAGCCAGAGCTTAAGGCGGAAAAAAAAAGAAAAAAGAGCCAGACTTTACCGGCAAAGGCAACTCCAACGTATTAGCGTGAGGTTCTTCCTGTTAGAATATTCGTGAAGGTTCCATATCTACGACACTACTACAACAGCGAATGTTTGAATCAGGAGAGTTCTTGTTTGGGAAAGGTTGTGCGGATAGGAGTTCAGGCGATGGTTGTTGGGGCGAATGATTAGCTGCAGCGGAGATGTTTTAGGTACCCACGGGAAACACACTAGGGAGTCTTGAAGGTTTGGGACTAAGGTTAGCTAGAAGGTGGAACGAAATGGTGTCGGACTATGATGGTAGCGAAACCAGGAATAGTCTCAGGAATGTTGAGCAAGAAAAAACTCTGTAAGTAGTTGAAACCGTGTTAAGGGATTGAGAGACGCATTGTGTTGGAAGGTTGTGGGTGTGGTATTAAAGAAAATAAGACGGTGATGGGAATGAGGATTTTTCTGTTCGGGAGCCTTTGTGTATATATAGGACGCTGCTGGCAGCACAGAAAGACCAAGTGATAGCTGGAATCCCATAGTTGTTAGGGTATGATAGGTAGTTTGGGGTACGACTGGTTTAGGGTCGTGACTGCCACTTGGGGGTTTTTCCTGTTGTGTGGGTTTTTCCTGTTTTGTGTGTTTGTGCGCTCTCTTCTGCAGTGTTCGCAGCCGTCCGGGGCCCCGTAGGGCCCGGCGGGGGGACTGCCAAGAGCCCGGGACGGGACCGGACGGCAAAACGTAGTCAGTCCTCGTCCTTGAATTTCCAGGACGGCCGTCATTAGGAAGGACGACAAGCCCCACGATCTGAGACATATTCTGGTAGGGGACAGTAGGGGACGGCGGGGGACGGCGGAAAACGGCGGAAAACAACGGAAAACAGCGGAAGACGGTGGGGGACGGTGGGGGACAGTCCTTCACTCGGATGAGTGGGGCAAGTTCCAGAAAAGACCGGACGGGACGACAGAATGCCGTCCGTCCTCGTCTTTGATTTTTACTTGTCGGGCAACTTTAGAAAATGACCGGACGGGACGACAAACTGCCGTCCGTCCTCGTCCTGGCTCAGGACGGACGGACTGCCCCGTTGCGAACACTGCTCTTCTGTATCTAGTCTGAGCTACCAGTAGAGAGCTTCCTGAATCGTACATCGAACATCCACATCGTTATCATCACATACCGGAACCACCACCTACGTGCTTTTCTCCGTGCTTCGCGCCGTTACCTACGCTACCCCAGTTATCATTGGGTTGTGAGCGAGCTGCTATCAGAGTGTCGCTATCACCAAGGACCGCAATACTCTCCATCGATCATAGCCTATTCACTTTACTTCCGAGATCCCACGGCACACCCCGGCCATTGCCTATTAAGAAATTTGTAATCAGAAAGCATTTATACTTAATCACCACTTGTATTGATGGTCGGCCAATTTTCCAAAGTCGAGCAAGTATATTAGGCGTAACTAATTGTGATAGGAAAGAAAACCCCAAGAAAGCTAAAACAGAACAACGCCATAAGGAAATACTACCAGGTCTGCATCCAGCCCACTAACGCCTAACTTACTTCCACTGCCGGAGGCATTGCTGGGGTTGTCGCTGCCCTTGCCTGGGGAGATCGTTACCGCCGATGTGTCCTGGTATGGCAATAAGGGCGCAGGGGATGTTTGCGAGGGGGGGTGGGTGGGCGATAAAGAACACGACAAATAAAGAACGCGAGATGTAGGACGGATGGTGATCTCGAGGTCTGGTGGAGCAGGAAGAGACTATTGTAATGGTGGTGCGTGGACCGTACGTCCTGGAGCTATGACCCCGCACTGCCCCAGCAACCGGCCATACCTTTATCCGCCAGCCTCCGAGGCACCTCTCCTTATCCCCCCGGTCAGGCTCTATGCGTTTTGCCCAATTGGCGATGGGTTGTACCAACCCGCCTTCCTATTGGTACTGTGGACTACTGAACAGCTGACCCACCACAACAGCAGCTCTTTTTCTACAATTAATCCAATCAACCCACAATCTTTAATATTTATTCTTTTGACAATAAACCGACATTTATCTTGTATTTTTAATGTTAATGACAATGTAGGAACATTTACTCTTCGATTCTTTCCTTGGACACTGCAAGGCTGCCCAAGGGATGGCCAGCCTAACGCTACATAGGCTAGGGGGGGTCTATGAAGCAGCCAGCACTGAGCCTATACCTCGTATAGGCGGGCCCAGCCAGTCCGGGCGCAGGCATTGCATGGCCTCAAGACTCGAACAAGGCCAGGCCCTCAGAATTTTGAAGGACCGAGCGGTGCTTGTCCGCAGCCTGGCCTTGTTGGCAGTTGGGAACACTGGACTTGAGCGATCAGTTAAGAGTTAGAATCTTGTTCGAGACTAGTGACGGAATAACCAGTAGAACAGCTATTAACCCAAATCAGGGTACTTTCCATTTTAAACCATTCCAGAGCTGAAGAAAAATTCAAAAATTGATACTATGGTGCCAAATTATTTCTGGTATGATACCTGACGAATTTGTCCATAGGAAATCAAAGGAACTTTTTTTTCCCTCTGCCTACAATATTATAAAATTAAAGTTCAAATCAGGACCAACGCATTCGATTTCGAATATAAAATTGTCAGAAATTCCGCCTGAACTAATACCGTAAAAACTCGGTAAATCCACTATCGGAAATCGGGCCCATAGCGTTCGTAATCCGAGACGAAACACCCCGAGAAGGAATAGTATTTCCCGGACAAGGTATAGCTTGGAGAGGCTGAGCTTGTTGGATCTCATTAACTGATATTCGTAATTTTGTTAACCTACTCCTCTAAACCTGTTGGGGTTTGGTGGAGCCGTGCTCTTGAGATCCTCGATAGTGGATCTACCGAGTTTTTACGGTAGACCAAATATAATTCGCTTGATATGATAAAACCTAAAGGAAAGCACGAAGAAAAGGAACAACCGTGCAACCGTGAAGGACTTTGTGTGGGATTATGGGTGGTGGAGGAACGAACGTCTGGATGGCTATTCTCGCCTTAGCTAAGGATAGGCTAGGAGATATATCTCTCTAACAACAACCCAGCACTCCCGAAACGCGGCGAACACTCTAAAGAAACACACTCAATCCAGAACTATCCAGCTCTCCCTCCCTCCACTGTTCTCCGAAAGCCTATGCCCTGCCAGAGCGCCAACTCCCGTATGCCAGGTGACATCGGGTATGAAAGAAAAAAATGAAACCAAATACCCGATCCCTCATACCCTATGATATCAACAAAACCGTGAACGAAATATCCTATGCCGAGCGGCATATGATGTGAGAACTCACGACAAAGCCCCTAGCCACCAGAAACCACAATGGGGCATGCCCTATAATCGTACCTCTCCTGACCGCATATCCGCTAGCATGAATATCCGCCTAGCCGTATGTACTATATGCAATCCAACAGATAATTCCTCCGCGAGTTTAGGCACAGAGCTTCAACAGGCTAGAAGGTAGAACCTAGGAAGTTGCCTCACGTGTGGGACAATTTCGTTTGAATTTGCCTTAATAAATCAGTAGTTGGAAGGTCGTGAATATAATGTCGTTTTTCAGTGGAAAATCCTTGCCGAGCGGGAATTCTTGTCACCAGCCTCATACGTGAGTATAGCAAATTCCTCATCCTATAGTAGCAATATAGTAGCCAGAATAATGATGCCTACCTCACAACAGCTTAGGCAGAATACTGATTAGAATTTTCTTCGGCACCATAAGAGTAGGTGAAGCTGCTGCTTTGCTTTAACACCAGCCGACCACCGTTTTTGTTTAACAAGACCTTGATATCCTTCCCACCCAAGGAATAGCATCAATCAGATTTTCTCCATAACTCCTCCTTTTCCACCGCGTAAGCAATAAAGTGCGCAAAATGTCTCAGTGCACAATCAATGACAGCACTAGCTGTTTAAATATAAGCAATACGCCTGATGCGTGGATCAGCGATACCGCTACCTGCGATCGGCTTCAACTCATTCCATGGCTATCACCTCTGGATCCCAGCCTACGGCATTGGGATATTCAAGAACGCCGTGTCAGTCATGTTGCAGAATGGCTCATACAAACTGAGCAATTAAGGAGATGGTACGGATTGGGTAGGGAAAGTGAGGTTGAAAGAGCGGTTCTATTTTGCGATGGAGATCCGGGGGTCGCAAGGACATTTGTTAGGTAACAAGAGGTCTTCATTGGGGAAGGAAGAGAATGAGCCAGTGCTAACGAGTAGCAGCGACCGTGCACTAGTAGTGGACAGGCTGTGCGATCGGGATATTGTGCAAAACACTCCCGTGTCATGCTTTTGTTGGAATTCTCCTATGCTGCTCACTATGCGAAACATATCGGGCACGCACTCAACCTTTCAGACGCGCACACAGCCTATCCCGTTATCGTTCAAACAAAGAAGTTCGGATATGCGCTTAGGATCTCTACGTTTATCGGAAGGAGAGCGCAAGCCCGGAGTCATAATTGCTTTCATGCGACCAGGCAAGCCTTGCCTGGCCTCAGCCTATCCTCATACCATTCGACAAACCTCCGCAGAAGTGCTTGGGATCGGTGCAGCACCGGAAGTGAGGAGTCAAATGTATGGAGGCTATTGAGCCTGGAGAAGGTTTCTTTATAACATTTTTTTTTTGTACGGAACTGAAAGGAAGGGAAAATGTTGAAGGTTGTGAGTAACGATGTTTGTTTCTGTATTTTGTTTGCATTAGAGTTCGGAAAAGAAGAGATAGGAGCAAACTGTTGCTCCAATGATAGGTGGGTCATGTGTTGATATATACTCCTGTTCTTGCCTTAGTTGTGGTTGAAGGAGGTGTCGGTGAGTGAGAGACTGTGATTGTTAGTGAAAAAGTTTTCCCACTCCTGAGTGTGCAATCGTTTTCGTTGTGAGTACCTTGGCGTTTTCGTTTCGTTGTTGCCATATGGTCCTAGTAGTGGATCCAAGTTTATTATTAGTTCTTACTTGGATTTCGCAGCCTGAGGGGAGCAGTCTGCAACGCACGTGCCCAGTTCCTTTCTAAAACTGAACCGATAATTAGCGGAATGGAAGCTATTCCGGAGGAAATATCGAGAGCCTCTTGACAGCAGAAAAAGACCATTGGTGGACCTGGACTGCAACTCGTCGATGTCGTGAAGATACTGCAGGCCATCACGTTCTCATAGACCATATTTATGTCTTGATGGCCTAGACTAATGCAGCCGAGTGCAACGGACATTGCTCCTTGATTCCCTCAACAATATTGTTGAGATGTCCCCCTGAGCTCGGATATTCGCGACGGGAAGGCGATACATAGGGGAGGAGGTCGAAAGGGGCCTCGCTGGACAAGTGACCAGCGTCTCTGTAAACCCTAACTGAGCGCATATCACTAGGTTCCTTCGTGTTAGACTCAGCAAAGATGAAACGCTAGATGCTATGGATGAGAGACTGAATACAGACATCCTGAAGAAAATTCCCCAAAATATGTCAGAAATTTCCGTAGGGCCCATGATACAGAGGACCCCATCCCGCATTATCCCCTGATGGATTCATTAGGATTTCAATTTATTTTCTCAAATATCAAGGCAATCCTACAAGAATCGACAATCTATCTGAGACTGGAACGGCTTAGCAAGATTGGTGATGAATTGGGGTGAGGAGATTTTTGCGGTACCTCTCTGAACGGATAATGGCCCAGAGTAGGAATGAACCGGGACTTGTGATAGAAGCTCTCGTGCGAATTAGTGACGCAAAAGGGCCGCTGCAGGCGGATGAGCTTTGCCAGGCCCTAGAGGTTGAGATAGGCTCCAAGGATTTCAATGCAGGAAACGTTCCTTCAATATCGGGATTGGTGAGCTGGCGCCAAGGGCTTATTACAGTGGACAGGGGAATATCCACAGTGCTACTGATCCACTTTACTCTGAAAGATCATCTCTTGGCCCGTCCCGATGTTTTCGCGAGATCTCACTCCACAATTGAAGAAATCTGCTTGACATAGCTGAAGTCAAAACTCGTCAAAGCTCTTTCAGCCGATTCCTGAGCAATATTCTAGTAAACACCCTGTATGAATTATTCTTCTCTTTACTGAGAAGTCCATGGAAAAAGGAAAACTTCGAAGCCCGTCCTGTCACCTGCGTTGGAGCTGCTTTGGTAATATGAGAGATATATATCGGCCAATGTTCAATATGTGAATGCTCAAAGCACAATCTATTCTATGTGGATAATACTACGCAAGTGTGAGGGGGGTTGCATGGCACACTAAGCAAGGAGGAATGTGTGATATGAGAGCAGATTGGTAGGAGTTCTGGTTCTTATTCTTCTAAGTGAGGTGGGTGGTAGAAACCATATTTATACAAATGTGTGCTCCCATATATGTGAGAGAAATATAGGAAAAACAATGTAAGAAACATAAATGTGATCATGTTTAACCCTGAAAACCTGCCAAGTAAATCCCAAATAATACACGTGAATCCATGAGGGTGTGAGGAGATTATTAGAAATATCATGACCAAGAATGGTGCATAAGAGATGCATAAACAACTGTAAAATCCTGAATACCCAATAGGAAACCACATGTTAAATACCCTGAAATAACCCTGAAATAAACAATAAAACACCATAATATAGGTCTTGGCTGTAGTAATGTAAGCGGTAGACAGGTGTAGCCGAAACACAAACTAAGTAAAGAAATTCACAGTAGTGTTATGGAAAATACTAGGATAAATACAGAAAATTTCAACAGCCAGATCCCTCCTGACACAGGTAGATGTTCCGGATGCTTGGTGCTTTTCCACTACATCTGAGATCAGGCTTGGTGGACTTCACTGAGCATCCTTCTTCGGAATTGTGGAGTTCGTAACTGCATTAACACAGATGGGATGTTATGATATCAACAGAAGAAATAATCCGGGGTACACGCCGCTTACATGGGTGGCTCGGAATGGATATAAGGGAACTATCAAGATAGTACTCGAGTGGGAAAAAGTGAGCCCTGATATGGCAGACAACGAAGGTCAAACACCTCTCTCTCATACCTCTCTGTGTGGACATGAGGGAGTTGCAAAAGTTGTACTAGAGCGGAAAGAGGTTAACGCCGCAGGGCACAGTAATAAGGGCCAAACTCCACTCATGCTGGCTGCTCACTATGAACACCAGGGTGTGGCGAAGATATTTCTTGGGCAGAAAGAGGCCAACCTTCGCATGGCAGATAATGACGACCTAACGCCGCTCTCATATACCGCTCAAAGAAGACATGAAGGAGTAGTAAAAGTATTACTCGGGGAGGAAGAGGTCAATCTCGGGCGGCCATACGATTACGGCCAGGCGCGGCTTTCCTCTACTACTGGACATGGATACTCAGGGGCTATAGAAATACTACTTGGGTGGGAAGGTGTCAGCCCCGATGAACCAAGTTATGGCGGCCGAACACCGCTGTTGTTTGCTGTTCAGAATGAATTTTCGGATGTGGTAAGAGTGCTACTTGGGGGAGAATAGGTCAATCCCGATAAGGTAGACAGTCACGGTCGAGCGCCCCTTTCGTATGCAGCTTGACACGGAAATGAGGCAGTGGTGACAACACTACTAGGACTAAAAGAGGTCGACCCGGACAAGCCAGATAATGACAGCAAAATACCGCTCTCGTATACAATATAGGGCTGAAATGAGGGCGCCGTGGCTTGCAGTCGACTGTGGTTTGACTTCTGGTTAATAAGCGGATGGTTGCAATACAATACTATTATCTGTCGAGGGCGAATAGGACGCTTGAAGAACTCGAGTACAGTATTCCACAGCCGCATTACCAGGCTGGGGCCTAAGCTAGATAAATATGGGCTTCTATTGCTGTAGGTGGGTGTGTGCTACAGGGGGCTACTAATTCTTATTGGCTCGTCCTTGTGTATTGGTGGAAGCTGCTTTCGGTAGGCGTTTCAATTTTGGTGAATTTGCTCTACCTTTAGGGGTTCGCATTGCGCCTTCGCAAAAGTAACCCAACACCGCGACGCAACGACTCGCACTTCTTTGTCCACACCCAATTACTGTAAACCCAACTCAACGAATGGCCTGCCAATCTACAAAGAAAAAATATTTAAAAAAGGGAATAAATAAATGATCCTAATTAACACCTTGTGTGCTATCTATCTACTTTATAGATATTTTTCTTGTTATGGTAAATGTGTGGTGGGTTTGGGAGTGGGGGGCGAGGTTGCAATGCTTGTGGTGGAACGCTTCAGGGCAAAATCTTCGGTTACTTTTGCTAAGGGACAATATGGTCAGTGGACAAAATTAACCGCGGATCAACCAAGAGGGAGGAGCTTAGGCTATGGCAACAACGCTCCCCCACTAACACAGCAATTACTGGAACCAAGAGAAATAATCTGGGATATAAGTATAGGGTAGAATACATAGTAGGAATTAATATTTGAGTTAGATAAAGTTCTTTAAATGGTGTTAAAAGCGCAGGGTGATAAGGAGGGGTGCGTTGCCATGGATCGCTGATCCGCGGTTAATTTTGTCCACAGACAATATCATACCATGCTGTGATACCCTACCATAAAGTACCGTACATCTTAGGCCTACAGTGTTCGGCTATGTCGTCAACGGCCGGAAAAAGAAACAGGATCACTGAGGCGCCCCTAGAAAAAATTCCCTCAATGCGAGAGAAGGCTCCGGACTAATAAGATTGCACAAACCACTAAAAACCTTTGCGGTGCCAAAGTTAGCTGCCATATTGGTTCTAAGGTTTTTCACACAATGGTGGGGGCCTGTTGTGCCAGGCTAGGCGACCGGGCTGTAGTGTTGGTTACGGGGTACGACGCGGCACGTTTTGACTCTCTAGGCCCCGCCGTAATAGGGTAGGGGGGAACACTTTTTTTTTTTTATCATTCCCACCCGGCCCCGTCCGGGGCTAACCCCTAGCTACCGGTTGGTGAAATACCGCTGGTATTGGGTGAGCATTATTAAAGGATTTCACCACTGAATAGAACACTATTATTCGCTTTTCTTCGTAAGGCATCGGTAACGCGCCTAGGACGCTGACCTTCAGTGGTAGAACTAGGACGAATAAGTGAGTAAGTTCTGGTTGAACCTGGGAGTTTTGGCAAGACGCAGCAATGCAACAAAAGGTACAAGTATGGTGTTAGTGCGATTTTGTTCACTATCAGTATCAGTATTGCTACTACTCATGGAAATTGAGTTTATTTGAGGCTATGATAGAAGTTGACCAGGCTGTATATTTGCTACTTGAGGAGGCGCTCAGTCAGGTTGTCTTATTTTCAACTCAAGCATTGCTGCCGGAATGAGTGCACAAAAGTGCTCATTTTCTAGGTAATATCACTTTGTGCCACTCAAGGCCCGTTTACAGATCCGTCTAGTTAGGAAATTTTGGTGTGGAAACTGGACGGTTGCGTCTCAACCGTCTAGTCTTCACACCCAAATTTCCTAATCAGACGGATCGGTAAACGGGCCCTCACTCTTCGACTGCAATCAGAGGGATTGTGTCTTTCGCCTGAAACTACTGTGGTCATGTAAGTTATCTAGTGCGAGAAAGCTTCGGTCATAATATCATTAAATAGGTAGGTTATTTTCCCTTATCACGGGTGATGGTGTTTATTGTTTCCACCCAAAAAAAGAAGAGTTGAATAATGTTAGCACCTTAGGCTGCTCTAGTTTAAGATACAGGGGGGGCTTATTAGTACGTTGGAATTTTTGTGAGCGGCTAGGCTAGTAAATACTACAGAATTGTAGGAGGGTGGTGCTATATGTTAGAAATCAGACACTCGCATGATTCCACATGCAAGAGTGCTAGTATAGAAGCTAGAAGAATAGTTTCACACGGCTTGGGTCGGTGAATTGGAATATTCCCTGCTGCCTGGTACCGGGAGAGTCGTTGAGTCTGGCAGCCTAAGGCGCTGCCATTAACACTGGCAGACCACCGCTTTTCTTTCACTATCTCCCACTTCTATTTCCTCTCGCTGGAATATCGTGAAGCAAATATCCAGAATCCTTTTCTTTCCAACAGCGCGAGCAATAAAGAGTGGAAGATGTCTCAATATGTCACCAATGATCGCACCCAATCCTCCAATAACGGGGACACCTTTGATGTGCGGAATAGCGATACTGCTAGCGATGGTCGGTCCCAACTCCTGGACTGGTTATCACCCCTGAGTCCCGGTTTGCGGCATTGGAACATTCAGGAGCGCCGTGTCGATGATATCGGGGAATGGCTCTTCGAGACGGAGGAATTCAGAAGATGGTACGCCGGCACTGAGAGAGGTGAAGGTGGAAGTGCTGTTTTATTTTGCTATGGAAATCCCGGTGTCGGTAAAACATTTATTAGGTACCAAGAGTTCTTCACAGAGGTGGGGGGAAAGCGAGCCCGTACTAACGAGTATCGATGATAGCTCGCTACTAGTGGACAGGCTGTGCGATCAGACTAGCGGACAAAACACTGCCGTTTCATGTTTTTACCTGGACTTCGCAACGCGAAAGGAGCAATGTGCAACCCATGTGCTGGGCTCCTTGCTAAAGCAGATAGTTGGTGGGATGGAAAGGATTCCGGAGGAGATATCGCGGGCCTTTCAACAGCAGAAAATGACTATCGGTGGATGCAGACCGAAACTCATTGATATCGTAAATATGTTAGGGCTCATCACGTCCTCAAGGAGGACATTCATGTGCCTTGACGGCCTGGACGAATGTGCCGGAGTAGAACGATTGAGGCTCCTTAATGCGCTGAGAGAAATTCTTGAAGAGGCCCCGGAAACCCGAATATTCGTGACTGGAAGGCCTTATATTCAGGGTGAGATCGAAAGCCGTCTTGCCGGACAGATGGCTAGTTTCTCTGTAACGTCTACCATAAGCCAAATCACGAGATACCTTCGTTTTAGGCTAGACCACGATGAAATGCCAGATGCCATGGACGAGAGCCTACAGGCAGAAATTCTAGAGAAGATTCCCGAAAATATGTCACAAATGTACCAAAGCCAATAATGCTTGTGAACCTCACCCAGATATTATCAGCTGATCGATATTTTTAGATTCCGACTTGTTTCTTTAGAACTCGGGGTAATATTGCGAGAACCGACCATCCACAGGAGACAGGAAAGGCTTAACAAAATGAGCGATGGATTGGGGTGGGGAGATGCTTACTGTACGACTATCGAACGGATAAAGACATATGATGTGGGTAAATCGAAGTTCGGGATGGCAGCTTTGATGTGGGTCAGTCACGCGGAGAGGCTGCTCAGGGCTGATGAGCTCTGCCATGCCCTAGCAGTTGAGCTAGGCTCCAAGGAAATCAATGCCCGCAACGTCCCTTCGATCTCTACTTTGATGAGCTGCTGTCAAGGACTTATTACCGTGGAGAAAGAGACGTCAACTGTGCGACTGATCCACCCTAGTCTGAAAAAGTATCTTTCCTCCCGTCCCGATATTTTTAATAAACCTCATACGGCAATGGCAGAGATTTGCTTAACCTATTTGAATTATAAAGAGTTCAAGGCCCTGCCCGCCTACCCGGCTGCACTTTATCATGACAAGCCCTTTCTGGGGTACTGCTCCATATACTGGGGAGTCCATGCGAAAAAGGAGCCCTCAAACTACGCAAGATCGCTTGCACTAGAGCTGTTTCGGGAATATGATGGCCACATATCCAGCGAATTGCTTTTAGAAAAAGCAGGGCATCAGATCCGCTGGCATCTCGGTAGCGACTCCGGTAGCGATCTTAGTATCGAATATCTTGACTCCTTCAGTGGACTACACTGCGCATCATTCTTCGGAGTTGTGGACGTTGTAGCTGCTTTGATAGAGATGGGGTCTTATGATATCAACAAAAGAGATACTCGAGGGTCTACTCCGCTTGCATGGGCTGCTCGCAATGGACATGAGAAAGTGGTACAAATGCTTCTCCAGCGGCCAGAGGTCTACCCCAACCTGAGCGATTATTCCGGCATGACACCGCTCTCGCATGCCGCTTCGGAGGGACGTGGAGAAGTGGTGAAAATGCTACTCGAGCAACCGGAGGTCTACCCTGACGAGCCAGATGGTAGTAGGCAAACAATGCTCTCGTATGCTGCTAAGGGCGGACATGAGGGGGTAGTGAAGATACTACTTGAGCTAGCAGAGGTTAACCCCAACGAGCCCGGTAGAGACAGTCAAACACCCCTAGGGTATGCTGCTCGGTGGGGACATGAGGGTGTAGTGAGGATACTCCTCGGGTGTGAAGAAGTCAGCCCTGACGAGCCGGACGATAGTGGTCACACACCGCTCTGGTGGGCTGTTCTCCATGGACATGAGGGAATAGTGAAATTACTACTCGAGCGTGGAGAGGTTAGCCCCGACAAGCCAGACAATAATAGTAAAACACCACTCTCATGCGCTGCGTCGGCTGGATATAATGGCATAGTAAAAATATTACTCTGTCGTAAGGATGTCAATCCCGGCAAGCCAGATAAGTACGGCAGAACACCCCTTTTTTCTCCGCCGCTTGGCAAGGGCATGAGGGAATAGTGAAAATGCTACTCGGGCAGGAAGAGGTGAAACCCGACAAGCCAGATGGTACAGGCAAAACACCGCTTTGGTATGCAGCTGGGCATGGGCATCAGGAAGTGGTGAAAATACTACTTGGACGGAAAGAGGTCACACCCGATAAGCCGGATAATCTAGGCAGAACACCGCTTGCGCATGCTGCTAGGGATGGACGTGATGAAGTGGTGAAAATACTACTTGGACGGAAAGAGGTCACACCTGATAGGCCGGATAATGAAGGCAGAACGCCCCTTTTTTATGCTGCGGTGTATGGACATGAGGAAGTGGTGAAAATACTACTCGGACGGGAAGGGGTCACACCTGATAGGCCGGATAATGAAGGCAGAACGCCCCTTTTCCATGCTGCTGTGGATGGACATGAGGAAATGGTGAAAATACTACTCGGACGGGAAGAGGTCACACCCCATAGGCCGGATGGTCAAGGAATTACACCACTTATGTGCGCAGTTAGCCGTGGCCATAAAAAAGTGATAGCACTCTTCCAAGCGTACGAACTGCCGACGACCAGCCCTACTTGAGCCCTGGGAGACACCACCCCTTGAAAATTACCCCTTTTCTTCCCTTCCAGACCTTGTTCTTTGTGGAGGTTGTCTATGGACACTATTCTCTTCAGGCGAAGCTAATCCCGTGAGTTGGGAATGCACATATCTATTATCAGAAACATGTAAAACTTCCTATTTAATAGTTGAGTTATGAGGTATGAGTTTCTATTCATACGGTATAGCAGATTCCAGTTGGCGCGGCGGAATAGTTCCATTACAGGAGGAAGGTTCAATTTATAGCTTGCGGTTTTCATTCAATGACATTTTGTTTCCCTCTAACTGTAGATTCTTTCTTGCGCCTTTTCTTTTTTTTCTCGTTCTATTCCTTTCTTCTCCCTTTCTTTTCCCTCCACCTAACCTCTTCCTCGAGTAATAGAAAAACTGTACATAGAGCGTTTTTTTCCTCCCTAAAGGGAGGAAAAGTGGTTCGATAGAGCAAGGGCTCCCGAGGCAGTTGCGAGCAATATAAAGACCGTACCTAGATTCATCATAGGTAGCCGTTCGCTATAAATTATGAGTTACCGCATAAGGAATGGTTCAGAATTGCATTTGGCGAATACACACTAGCTACCCCAACCACAGACTGGAGAGTACGGAAGGTGGGGACTGGTAGACTGGCTTTCCATTTCACACACTAGTCTCGCAAGGCTCGCGATCAATTTGATCGCATGAAAATGCGAGGAGAGAAAGAATTAGGGAAGCTCACTGCTCGGTGTATTTAGAGACTACAATTCTCTCCAGGGGTCGGCGCGGGAATGCTTCTGAATGCCCACCACCCTAGTATACGCATTGCGGGACCGGCGGGAAGGGCATCCTGGGAGCCACCTGGCTAGAGGATACTCAACAATACAGGGCTTTCGAGTAAGCTGGGATGACGTTAACAAAACATAATATCAGGCACCCAGCTCCCGTACGAGGGATATTTCAGTCATCTAGGCCAAAGGCAGAGGGACCAAAGAGTTCACAGCCACATAGGGTACCATCTACTGGCAAATTGTAGGGCGGAATTTCTGGTAGAATTAATAACTTAGTGCTTATCTTTTGTGCGGGGTGGTGTCGGTTGAGTTAGAATTAGTGTGGTGTGAGAGAATGTTGGCACAGTATTCTACCGCAGTGCGAGTATACTACAAGTATCAAGAATACGCAAGGTAACAATCGCTATTCTATAAGTTCCGTTAGCACTCTCGCTTGGCCGTGTTCTCGCTTCGCCGTGGGTTGCTGCGGACTGCTGTTACATTTCTAGTTAACTTAGCGAGCGCACAGTACAGTGGGTGCCTGAGCTTGATAAAGAGGTGCTCTAGCCACCCGAGTGGGAGTATGCTATGAGCGGTGATCGACTCTCGGTCTGCGTGTGTATCAATAAGAGCTGCTTTCGATGAGGGTTTCAGTTTCCCCGGATTTGCCTTTGTCGGGTGTAGTGACTTACCCTACAATGGGGCATTCACTCGGAGGTGCACAATCTTCGTCTAGACTATGCCGCCAATGGGGCCCTATTGAAGAAGGGAAAGTAGGATGAATAGTATTTTTCTTTTAGGCGGTATGGTGTCGACAGGGCTAAGCTGGAATTAGTGGAGTGTGAAACGATACGGGTACGACATTCCATGACGACGCCAGCCCGCTGCATAACGAGAAGACGCGAATAAATAACCACAATCCGACAAATTCTCTGAGCGCTTTCGCTTCGTTGTGGGCTACTGTAGACTGCGATTAGATTTCTACGAGTAGCTTCGGCACCAGGGGTGATAGCCAGGCGCGATGTTGAGACCGATCATAAGTAAAATTTTAGTTTTTAACCACATTAAGAGAGTTCCTATGAGTAGGGAATCTGGTATTATTATTGGTGGTATCATATATCGAGACATCTTCCAGTTTTCGCTGCCACGCTATCGGATAGGAATTGTTGGCAATATCCTTGGAGACGGAAGAGAAGTGGAGGATTGGCGGTGAAAGCGAGGTCTGTGATGTTAATGCAACGTCTTAGGCATAGCTAATGATGGTCCTGAGGAAGCCCCGCGAATGGGTGGGGCTGGTACTTGTAGTATGATATTGCTGTGGCTATTCCACAACGCTTTCCTTTCGGCTAATTTATTGTCAGCAGGTAGGGATTTAATTGCTTACCAACTAAGAGGGGGCTTAGCCGTGGCAACAACACTCTCCCACCCCTCACCATTACTAAAACCAAGAAAAGAAATCAAGGGTAGCGGAGGGTAACTTAGAATACATAGTAGAAATTAATATTTGAACTAGAGAAAGTTCTTTAAGTGGTGTTGAAAGTGCAGGGTGATAAGGAGGGTGGGTTGCCATAGATCGCTGGTCCGCTGTTAATTTTGTCCACGAACAATAACTTAGGTAGCGGAGTACGGGACTCTGTTGCAACACCTGATGACCTCCTCTGCTTCCTTAACTCTACCCCGCATTTCCCCAGCCCCTAGGAACATCAACCAACCCTTGCTCAGAAACTCCTCCTCTACAACAGAGCGATACATAACGCCCCGAAGATGTCTCAATATACCCTTAATCATAGCACCAACTGCCTCAATACTACGAACTCCAATAATGTGTGGAACTACTATACAGTCGCCGATGATCGGCCCCAACTCCTAACCTGGCTGTCGCCGCTGGAGCCAAGTTTACGGCATTGCGACATTCGAGAGCGCCGTATAAACGATATCGGGGAATGGCTCATACAAACCGAGGAATTCAAAAGATGGTGCGGATTTGGTGAGGAAGGTAAAGATGATAAGGCAGTTCTGCTTTGTTATGGAGGTCCAGGAGTCGGCAAGACATTTATAAGGTAACAAGGGTTATTGACCGGAAGCGAAGAGGCAGGGTTCGTGCTAACTGGCCGCGATTGTAGCTCACTCGTAGTGGACGTGCTGTGCGATCAGGCCAGAGGACAAAACGCAGCGGTTTCCTGTTTTTACTTCGACTTCGCGGCGCGAAAGGAGCAGTCTGCGGCCAGTATGTTGGGCTCCCTGGTGAAACAAATGGTTCGCGGAATGGAAGCAATTCCAGAGGAAATATCAAGGACCTTCCAAGAGCAGAAGAGGGCTATTGGCGGGTGCAGGCCCCAACTGGCTGATCTTGTGAAAATGCTGCAGGCCATCGCGTCCGAGCGGCCCCTGTTTATATGTATTGACGCCCTGGACGAATGTATCGGAGTGGAACGATTCAGGCTCCTTGATTCTCTTAAAGAAATGATGGAGCAATCGCTAGGAATCCGAATATTCATAACTGGAAGACCCCATATTCGGGGTGAGGTTGAAAACCGTCTTGTCGGAAAGGTGGTTAGTGTCTCTCTGAGTTCCACCAGAGGCGATATCGGGACCTACCTTCGTGTTAGGCTAGGCCACGACGAGACCCCAGATGCCATGGATGAGAGTCTGAAAGCAGAGATTCTGCGGAAGATTCCCGAGAATATATCTGAAATGTGCGTAAGGGCAAGAAACTCCATTTGATATGATCCGCTAATAGATATATTTAGGTTTTTACTCGTTTCCCTAAATATCGAGGCAATCTTGCAAGAATCAACAATACACCGGAGACGAGAAAGGTTGAGTAAAATAACGGGTGGTTTGGGACTGGGAGATGCCTACAGTGCGACGATAGAGCGGATAAAGGCGCAGGGGGGGGATAGACCGAGACTCGGGATGGGAGCTTTAATGTGGATTAGCTATGCCGAGAGGCCCTTGAGGGCAGATGAGCTCTGCAGCGCTCTCGCAATTGAGCTAGGCTCCACGAATTTCAATTCCGACAACATCCCTTCAATGTCGACATTAGTGGGTTGCTGTCAAGGGCTTATCACTGTGGATGAGGCATCAACTGTGCGACTAATCCACTTTACTCTACAAGAATATCTCGTCACCTCCCCCAATATTTTCAGTACACCTCACGCGACAATGGCCGAAATTTGCCTGACGTATCTGAATTCCGAGAAGGTGAAGGCCATTCCAGCCGACTGTTCTCCCAACGTCCCCAACATGCCCTTTCTAAAATATTGTTCTCTCTATTGGGGAGTCCATGGGAACTCTCGGACCACACAAGATCACTTGCCCTGCAGCTTCTCCAGGAATGCGATGGCCACATATCCATCAAATATCTTTTACAAGAAGAAGGGTATAAGAATCTTCAGGGCACGGGTGACGGTTTGAAGTTTACCAGGCTACACTGGGCATCGTTTTTCGGGGTTGTTGAATTTGTAGATGCTTTGATCGAGATGGGATGCTATGATACCGACGCAAAGGATTTCTATGGTTGTACACCGCTTTCATGGGCCGCTTGGAATGGCCATGAGGAAGTAGTGCAAATATTACTCAAGCGAGCGGAGGTCAGCCCCAACAAGCCAGATCTTTCCGGAAAAACACCCTTGTGTCATGCCGCTTGCCGTGGGCACGAGGGAGTGGTGATGGCACTGCTCGGGCGAGCAGAGGTCAACCCCGACCATCCTGGTTATTGGGGGGAAACACCGCTCTTAGGTGCTGCTATGAATGGACATGCGGGAGTGGTGAAAATACTCATCGGACGTGAAGAGGTCAACCCCCACAGGAAAGATCATACCGGCACAACACCGCTCGGGTATGCAGCTCAGAGAGGATATAAAGAAGTTGTAAAAACACTTCTCGCGTATCAGGAGGTCGACCTCGATAAACCCGCTACATGGGACACAACACTTCGCGGTATGACACTTCTCTCGCTTGCCACCTACAACGGACACGAGGGAGTAGTAAAATTATTACTCGGTCTTAAAGAAGTCAATCCCGAAAAACCAGATAATGACTACCGAGCACCCATCCATTTTGCCGCTTGGGTTGGGCACGAGGGAATAGTTAAAATGCTGCTCGAGCGTGAAGAGGTCAACCCCGACCAGCTAGACAATTACTATCGAACACCGCTTTCATATGCTGCTCAGGATGGACATGAGGAAGTGGTGAAAATACTGCTCGGGCGGGAAGAGGTTAACCCCCACAAGCGAGATGCGAGGCGCAGAACACCGCTTTATTACGCAGACATGAATGGCCACGACAAGGTCATAAGTTACGTATCACCCAAATTTCAGAATCCAACAGTTCGAGCCTGTTTGGATGCCACGATTCCGTCCATTGTCCTATATGGTGAGGGAATTCTATCCAGACCAAGCCGACATTTATCCCAGTTTATGAACAGTAGGTTAATTCGCCAAGACTGACTTTTTACAGGTCGATCTCTTGGCAAATATCGAATAAAAGTCGCCGCCACGGAGGTTAACAGCAATCAACCTACCCCACCCCTCGGAATTAGCCAAACTCTAACACCTCTATATCTCCATGGGGTATTTCTATTTTCTCTCTATTAGTATCCAGAGGATCACGCCCTATCACCTAATAGAACTCTAATTCTCATTTGACTTCTGGGTCAAGATCCTTCGGCAGTTTCAACATGGACCATATTTTCCTGACAAAAACACTCCGGCTATAGAGCTCTCTCCCTCACTAGACAAATGATAACTCTGATTCTAAAATCCGGAAACAATAATTCCTAGGAGTAAAATAGTCTCAAAACGGATTGGTTGTCTCCGTTTTTGCCAGTGAGGCTCTTAGATAATGGGGCCCTAGGCCTGCCAAGGCCGGCTAGACCTCCCACTCAGGCATTGCACTACGGCACATGACCTGACATAATAAACCCTGATTACTATGCACAAAATCTGAGCACCAATATTAGGGATCGAATTGTAAGGTACGGTAAGTTACCATACAATACAATACGGTAACATACGGTAACATACGGTAAACTTACCGGGCGCCGTTTGCCGACCGTCATAAAGTTCCCTATCATGATCTTGGATCTTAGTGCGATACTCATGTCATAGCCAAGAATACCTTAGCCTAGCTGATCTTTCGTGTGTTGGGTTGCTTCGGCTTGACATAAACTAAACACAGAGGGCGGAAGACAGGATTACCTAACATCAGAATCTAAGGTGGGAGAGGCCGTTTTCCGGTATTTTATCTGCCTAGTGTAATTTACGTAATTTACCGTATGGTATCAACCGTGTAAGGTACGGTAACGTACACTCCCGTTCGCAAAGTTTTCGCGGAAGGACAGGTACTGTGGCGGTGTCTTGGTGGCAACGAAAGTACCAGTACAACCTTTTCAGTTCAAAGTATACCAAAATCCTTGTACCAGTACCTCCATTGCTGCCAAGACATTGCCACAGTACCTGTCCCTCCGCGAAAACTTTGCGAACGGGAGTGTACCGTATTTTTCGAACACTAACCAATATTGCGGCTGACTATAGGCATCGCAGAAAAGTTTCATCTGGCGTGTGCAAAGATCGGAGACCCCTCCCCCGGACCGGTGGAATGTTCTACGAGTATAAAAACCCCTTGGGGATACTGTTCTCTGGTCATTAGCGACATACCGGTAACCGAACACCTAACCGCAGTATTCAACACGCAGGGCACCGGGGGATAGCAGGTCGCGGCACCGCAAAGGAAGCCCACCAAAACCAAAATCCCCACCGAAAGCGTCGTCTACCGATAAACAAGCGGACTTAGAATCCATAATAGTCTGTCACAGCGCACTCGCCATCGGAGGTTGCCAGGTTTCACACATCTAGTAAGTAATGAGCTCGCCAAATACTCTCTAGTGCTGGACCCGCCCTCCCTAGATCGCAATCCCTTAACCATCCGCTCGCTAACCAGAAATCTAACCGTAGTACGATATATAGTTACCTACCGCGAGGGAGCACACGAGAACCCGGCGAAGCGGCAACCCTAATAGAATTTCTATAGGAGATCAATTATTTACACCGGTATTCTCGTTTTACAGTCGGCCTTTTTTAACGTCGAATATTATACCGTCCCGCTGTCATATCATACCACACCGATTCCAACCCAACCGCTGCACCGTGGAAACGGAAACCACCGAACATCCTACTTTCCCCCCCTCCGATTCGCCAGCAGATGAAGCCGTACGAGGCTGTCAGCTCAGCGATACCTCTATTTGCGCCCTAGGTGGGAGTACGGGAGTAGAACTGCCTGATTCATGTTTCGTTGACGGTTTCATAGGTTGATTCGAAGGGAGCTCTGATTGTTGGGTATCTTTCGGTCGGTGGCCCGGATGCCCTTTCCCGCTAGTTCCGGAAGGTATACTACTACGGTGGCGAGAATTCGGCGGCATTGAGGGGGCCCGCCCCGTGAGAGAACAGTAGTCTCTAAATACTCGCAACAGTGCACTTCCCTAATTGCTTCTCTGCTCGTCTTTTCATACCGGTAAATTCATAGCGAGACAGATGAGACTATTGCGTGAAATGCAAGCCAGTTTACTAAGCCCTCACCATCCATACCCCCCCATAGTTGTGGTCTGTGCCAAATTCAATACCGTACCGTTGGTTAAACCGTATAATTTATGCCAACCAACTCCCTGTAATAAATTTAACTACGGTCGGTATATTATTCACAATCGCCTCAGGAGCCCTTGTCCTATAGTGTTCCTTTACCGCAGGAAAAAAGTAAGAAAAAGAAAAAACCCCTATATATACAGTTCATCAATTACGCTGAGAAGAGGGCTGGTGGGGGGGGGAAACTGGGGGAAAAAGAAAAAAATGGTACGCGAAAAAACACAAAAGAATAAAGAATTTACAGCTAGGGGGAAACTAAATGGGATGGGATGAAAATTGAAAGCAATAAACTGAGCTTTTCTTGGATAATACAGCTACCCTAGCCGGCAACCTGACTCCACTTTACTTAGTGGATAAACCCATATATCGCCACTCGATTAATGCCAACCGGGGTTTCGCACGTGGGCGATAACATATATGTGCATTCCCACCAACTGATCGGATTTCGTTTGTCTGAAAAGGATGATATCCACCAGGAGCTTTTACAAAGAATATGCCTCAAAGGTGGAGGAATGGGGATAATTCCCACGAGGTGGTGTCTTCTAGGCCTCAAGCTACGCCTGAGGTTAGCACTTGGTGAGACTGTAGCAGTGCTAACGTAATTTACGGGGTTCCCGCTCAGTACCCAGATGCCGCTCACCATGGCAACCACTGGAACACCAAATGTATATTTTATTATCTACACAACTAGTAGTGATACCATACTGAAAATTTGTTAAA
>Ga0307509_10000897_pt1 | contig 50931 bp, 55 predicted proteins | sample 10_EM_MG_FD_202245 | JGI IMG/M metagenome (GOLD analysis project Ga0307509, IMG submission 202245) | Populus trichocarpa ectomycorrhiza microbial communities from riparian zone in the Pacific Northwest, United States - 10_EM | ecosystem: Host-associated > Plants > Roots > Unclassified | place... | reverse complement strand
ACACCTCTCAATATTAGATGTGGCTCGACAACAGGGCGCACAACGTTTTTTCTTTCTTTTTTTCCTCCCCTCCTCAATAGTAGGGTCTCCGGAAAGGAATAGGTTATAGAAAACAAGTAGAGAAGCAGGAGGGAGAAGCAAAGGAATAGGGCCTGTCAAAAATCTCGGTCGGAAACGGTATAATACTGCTACGTTTGACAAAGGTGACCGGGGCAGGCGGTACTTGGAGTTTAGGGGTCCTGCTTCTGCTTGTGGTGAGGGATGGGAAACGATGGTGATGGAAAGCAGCAACTACACAACGAAGCAGAGCAAGGCAGAGAGCACAGGCAAAGTTCCTTTAGGTGTAAGGCGTAAGTGAGGCACAGAAAACGCAACGCAAATACAGGATATGGGAGAGGGCAATAAATAAAAAAATATAAATGTAAATTAGACAAGAGGGAAAGGGAAAAAAACTGGCAGAAAATTGGCAAGCAGAGCACGCACGCAACAGCGGGACTGGCAGAGGTCTTGAAAGATGGGAGGTAGGTATGGGGGTTAGGGTTGTGTCTCTTGATTCCTAGGTGTGGGCCACTGAAGGGTAAGAAATAAAATAATCGGGTGGTGGGGGAGGCATCCAAGTAGGATCAAAAGTGATCACGACCAGACGAGGAGAGGGAAAAAAAATCGCGAAAAGGGGAAAGGAAAAAGGAAAAAAAAGAAAGGAAATAGAAACGATAGGATTCCGAACCTGTTAAAAATGAAGAAGCGGGAAAAAAAAAATGAAAAATGAGAAATGAGAAAGGATGAGAAAAGATGAGAAAAAATCGGAATAGAATCTCCCCCAAAATAAAAACAGATGTGCGGGAGAATGGGGGGGATGGAGGGTGAAATAGGAAGAAGAGAAATAGGAAGAAAATCAGGCTCACCTTCAATGATACAATAAAGAGCGTCCAAAGATCAGATAATTATTTGTAGCTCCCTCGTCCGTTGCGGGAGAAAGTTAGGATAATACAACCCAAGCTTCTCAGGCCTTTTGTCAAGGTGAAGAGAGCTTGTTCTACCTGAACAGTGGTTCAAGTGGGACGTGAAGAGTATTACCGACGGCCAAGATATCATATGGCCGGGCGTAGCAGCAGAAGAAATGCCGGGATTCTTAGGGGATGAGGGGGGAGGAAAGGGAAGGTGATGTGCGAAAGGGGAGGCGGAATGGGGGGGGAAATTGGTGGGAGAGCAGCCCCTCTATATATGGGCGGAGAAGATAAGATGCCTTTGGAGCTTTTATTGAAGGCATCCATCCCCTCCCTCCCTTCCATCCCCAATTACAGCTTACACATACTGTGTGAACTCTAGGATATCGTATGAAAACCCCTCCCCCCTCCCAAAAACCAGATATTATCCTACTGATTGAACCTATTCTGCGCCTAACGTTAAATCTGCAAAGTCCATCAGCTACCGGCATCTATCCATAGCTATCTATTCTGTGCAATAAAAAAATAATTGTTGCACTGGGAGAAACGAGAGTACAGTATGATACCATGTCCCTCGTTGAGGCCACCCCCGTTCCCTCGATACCAGTACCATAGCTTGCCCTGCTGCCCTGCCGCTCCTTGACAACGATCTTTTTATACATTGGCCGTCCGTCACCTTCTCCCATTTATGACAGCATTGATGCGTCGCATAGAATAATCGCATCATGATAAACTTGGTACGGCATTGAGAAATACTGAAGGGGACCCCTCGAGCTTTAGTAGAGATTGCTTTGTATGCCAAAGCTATCCAAAGGTGGACGGACAGATGCGTCAAGCACTCACAACCGTACCTGACACAATCCTCCGCAAAGCTATTGCGCTTTGTGAAACCCATCCTACTCCCCTGCTCCCAATAGCTATCTAAACCGGTAGGGCTATTATACTGCACGGAAGATTTAACTAAGCTTGTGAAGACCACTTCTCTACTATAGCTGTTGGGCAGCACGGAAAAGAGTACAGTACTGCACACCGCAACGTACAGTAAAAACAGCTAATTGATATCATTACACTCTCCAACGGTAGTCTACCCCTAATCTTCACCCGGAGGTAATTCATCATCGATAATCCTCACAAGCGTAACTCTCATCTCGGTCACTTCATTACCTCGTAGGATATCGCTCGCAAAGTGCGCATCAACCTGCATCTGTACCTGTTCCTCCGACATCCATGTAGCGAGTCAGCCTGCTGTTACCTCCATTGCTTGGTTTGAGCCGCAACCTTATCCTATCCAACCTTCGCAGAGGGAAAGGGGAAAAGAAAAGAAAATTTAAAAAAAAAGAATGGGAATGGTAAAGAAAAAGGACGCAACCAAGAGCTTCTGCAACCGCTCGCCTACGGTAAGTATATTTCATCCATAGGCCATCACCCTGGACCCTGGCACGAAAAATAAAATAAAACAATGCCGCAGCAGCGAGATAGGCCGTGGAGCCAGGGAAAAGGAAACTTGGGGAAAACCGGAGTAACATCAAGGGACCCGCCACTCACCATTTCCAGCGCACCCCTCAGGACGCCACAGAGCATGTTCGAATACCAAAGCTCGTTTTGTGCTCTGCCATCATCTGGCAATTCAACGAAATCCGCCAATGGGTTTTCTTCAAAAATCAACGAGAATTGCTTATTATCCGCGGTCCAATTCGTCACGGTCGGGGTGATGTTCAGAAAGACCTTGAACCCGACCTATTCATTTGTTGAGCTGTCAGCATGCCATCTCGGGCAAAAGAGATGAATAAGAGAACGCCCGGCCAGAATATGTCTTCGTGATGCCCTCCTCTAGCGCAAGATGATTTCAAAACATCGAGGCTGTCTTATCCTAAGATTTGAGCAAGAGAGAGACGAGATACGAATAAAAGGTGAGAAGAAAAAGAAGAGAAGAAAAGAAGAAAAAGGTTCCCCGCCAACGAATGCGAGTCGGGATGTCAGACGTACCTTTGCGATCGTCTCAGCGGTTTCCCGAAAATTGGCACATTTTCCCATGTTCGTCTTAGCTAGGAAATCTTCAATCAACCTCAAACCGATATTGTAGCCCATCTTCTCAAGTTGTTTGTTGACCTCAAGGTAATCCCCCTCAAAGTCTCTACATAGTTGAGCGACGATTGACCCGTAGGTTAAGGTGACGAGCTCGGCGTTCTAGAGGTACCAGAATCAAGGACCAGACATCAGAACCCTGTCCTCATTGTTCTCTCTCTTTCCTGGAGAAAGAAGGGGCAGAGATGTGAAGTTCTGGTACTGACCACTTTATCAATCCGGGTCTTCCACGCACTGATAATTGGTCAGCTATCCCCCAAGCTGGTCAAAGGCTCAACGGCAAGCTCGGAGTGGGAGGACTTACTCTTCACCAACACGAGCTTTACTAGCCGACATGATGCCAAGGGTTTAGAGGGGGAGGCAGAGGTTACGAGATGTACTTTGTATCCTTACCGTGGAGGGGTGAAGGTTGGATGGTCTGATTTGGTGTCGGAGTCTATCAGAGCAAGAGACTTCGTGCGCCAGAATGCCGATGGGGAATTAGAATTTGGGCAGAAGCTGTCGAGTGGCTGATCTTGGCTGCCAGGGCGGTAACTTACAGTAGCGTAAGTTAGTATGTGTGGAACACACCCAGGGTTGTGTCTCGTGGCTGGCCAGATGAATTACTCGTACTGTAAGGGCGATTCAGCCTCATCAGGCTAGAGCAATACCCGCTGCAACTAGAGAGCGACTTTCTGTCAAATCCTCATCACCGGCATCTTGATCACTCAGACAAAAATCTAACTCCCCTCACCAACAAACCGTGTCTATTTACGCGCAGCTCGATTAATATTTTCCGAACCGTCTGAGGATCTACATTGCTCTAGGGGTCCGATCATCCTCCCTAGCTATGACTGACAAGCGAAAGGCTTCCGGGTCCCTCGGATCCTCGCAGCTCGTCAAGAGAATCAGACCAGATGGCGCCGGTGGAGATGGGCCATCAGCGGTTTCGATTGTGAATAGCTCTACGAGCAGTGGAGCTCTCATACAAGCTGTACGTTTTGCCTCAGTCCCGGCCAATTTTTACAACTTTTAAAAGATCGGATGTGATGCTCATTCAACGCGATTTCATAGGTACCGCGAACATCAGCTTTACAAGCTCCAATCATGGAATTGACGGGACATTCGGTAAGGATTCAGCCTAGGAGAATACCTTCTCTTTCCTTCCTTCTTTCTTTGCCAAATGTACGGTATGCCAATGACCTTTTGCAGAAGGAAGTGTTCGTTGTTCGCTTCGATCCCACAGGTCAGAATATTGCCTCCGGCTCATTCGATAGATCAATTTGTAAGAGTCTTCCCCGCATTTCAATTTCCCTATACTTCTTACACTCCTCCCTTTTCCCGTCGGAGGTAGCTAACGATGTGACAGTGGTTTGGAGAACATACGGAGATTGCCCGAATTATCTTGCTCTTCCGGGACATAAGGGAGCTGTGCTTGACCTCCATTGGTCACGAGACTCACAGATTATATTCTCTGCTTCTGCCGACACCTTACTGGCCACGTGGGATGTTAGCACTGGAGCTAGGATAAGAAGATACGTCGGGCATGAAGATGTTGTGAATGCAATGGATGTAACTAGACGGGGACCGGAATTGATGGCTAGTGGAAGCGATGATGGGTCTATAGGGGTATGTCGCTCTCTTGGTAATGCTTCCTTCACGGTCTTACTTCTAAGAACCCGCTTCTAGATATGGGATCCGCGGCAAAAAGAGTGCATAGATTATCTGGAGACAAACTTCCCAGTAACAGCTATCGCTATTAGCGAAGCTGGGAATGAGCTTTTCAGTGGCGGGATTGATAATGATATCAAGGTACGAACAAAAAGGCATTCGTCCTGAATTAGAGCCACACCTTTACTCATCAACCCGGCTACCAGGTTTGGGACTTACGGAAGCGCTCAGTAGCGTACACTATGCGCGGCCACCAAGACACGGTTACGTCGCTGAGTGTCTCGCCTGATGGGCAATCCATATTATCAAACGCGATGGACAGCACAGTTCGTACATGGGACATCCGAGCTTTCGCACCATCCAACCGATTAATAAATACGCATGTCTCTCTGAATCACGTTCCTCTTCGTTGCAAGACCCTCAGCTAACTATCTACTGCACAGATATGAGGGAGCCCCATCCGGAATAGAAAAGAACCTCATCAGGGCGAGTTGGTCGCCGGTGGGCGATAAGATTGGGGCCGGAGGTGGGGACGGTAGTGTCGCGGTATGGGAGGCAGGAACCAGAAAATTGCTATACAAGCTTCCAGGACACAGGGGAACCGTTAACGATATGCGCTTTTCACCGAATGCTGCGGAGCCAATTAGTGAGTATTCAATGACAACCTCCTGATCCAGTGCTAACATTGTATACAGTTGTATCCGCATCCTCAGATAAAAACATCCTACTCGGAGAATTGGGTAAATAGTACGCCCATAAGCCATGATCAAGCGCGGGGAAGTTGTTTCAAGGGAGAGAAGGTGAGGTGAGGGGGGCGTTCACGATCCTATCTATGGGTGTAATGTCAGGAAGACAAAAAAAAACCATTGTACTGTACAATATTCATTTCAAAATTCCAATACTGCGCTACACTTTCCATTGCCCTGCCGCTACAAATACCGTGCATAAATCCCCGTATGTCTAAAAACGGCCGGCGGCTGTTTTTCACCAGCGGTTCTGTGCCCATCTCATATCACACACCGTATCATACCTACCACAGTAAACAAAGCCGCTGGAGATGCCGGTACTCCAACATCCAGCCACCCCCGCCACTCCGACAGAGGAGAAACAAAAATACTCTTGCGCTTCGCGTCACATTCCCCCCACTCCTCTTGGAAGGAGTGCAAAGAGGGAGGGGAAGGAAAAAAGGTTCACAAAAAACACGCGCACTCAAAACCCGCAAATAGCCCCCTTGTTCCGCGCTTAGCCATTACCCTACCCTACCCTACCCTACCCTACTCCGCTCTGCCCCTGCCCTCCCCTGCCCTGCCCTACACCCCCTTACTTAATCCCGGAAATTGCTTCTAGAAGAACCAAGAAGGATGGAAGGAAGGGGTGGGGGTGGCTTAAGTGTGTGTGTTCCTATCATAGTATATCACTCGGTTTTAGCTTTCTCCTGTTGGAGGGGGGGTGGGGGGGTTGGTTTGGCTGATGTTTTTGTGGAATGGGGAATTGTGATGATGGTCTTATAGACTATTTCCTCCTCCTCCAGCGCCTCTGGTGGTGGAGGCCTGGGGTATTGAGCCATGTATGATACCAAGTATCATAAGAGGAAGGAGAGAGATAGAGAGAAAGAGAGTGTGTGTGGACACTTTTGATGGATGGATGGATGGAGCGGGAAGATTGCGTGAGCAATATATATATATATATATCTATGGAAGAGATAATAAATCCCAACGGTATCATAATCCCAAGTCGCGATTTTTTTTTCATTTATAAAGTATTCAAAAGTTGAGCTTGGGTGGATGATCCTTCCGTCCTTGGCCGGCCACAGCATATCCTGGGTGGTGCTACCGTGCCACGAACGAAAATCACGGGTTAGGAGGGAGGGAGTGGGGTAGGGGGGTTTTCCGGATAACGGAACTGGGCGACGTGAGCGGAGTGGAGTGTGAAAGTTGAGTGCGGGTTTGGGGAAAGGGGGTTTTTTTTTTTGAAAATCGATTGGGCTGGTATGGTATGATATACTAGGGCCATCTATATTCAGTTTCAACTCAATATACTTGCAGACGGGGTAGTACAGCTCTGCTAGTACTGCCCCGCTTTACTCAGAAAAAAAGTTATGTATACAAGGCAATAAATAGGGAGAGGGGTACAAGTAACATCTGCCTTCCCAACAAAACATAAGTAAATAAAAAACTTTTTCTTTCTTTCTATTGTTACTTTTTTTTATTTCTATTTTTTATTTCTTTGTTTCTTTACCAACCCCCATCCCATTTGCTTCTGCTACCCGCCGATCGCCAACCTTTAAGGTCTAGAGTCGGATTCTACCACCTCGTAGCAGGATTGTTAAACCCCACAGCCCTATTGATGAGGGCTAAGTTCTACAATCTCCCAGTTCCCATAGGGCAGGATTTCTTTAATTTTCCTGCCCTACATGACGGATTATTCAATAATAACTGATTGTCAGCATGGATTGAACTCCTGGGCTCCCGCTATTGCGACAGGAGTGTTAACCACTGCGCCAGCTAGGTATTTCATGCAAGTCAACCTGGGAACTAATATTTATCCTACTGGAAGCCCGACTTTAGGATTTTAATGGGCAGGTAGTGTGTCTCTTCTCAAGTTGCAGGTAGATTTCAACGGAGGTGTTTCTTACTCCTTAGGTGTTTAATGCGGGATTCTCGGTGGTTTAAAAGAGAATCAGTGGTTTGTGCGCTTGCTACTCTGGTAAGATACGGCTAGCAAAGTCCCACTCGAGACCTCGAGCCTCCATACTTGCTCACATTTGTGTTATCTCACTATGGTCTTCTGCTCGTTCCAGTGTTTTGTGGAGTTTTCTTTTCTTTTCTTTCCTTCTTGCATTTCCGCCAGGCTTTCTAGGGATGCCTCATTTCTGCTTGGCGGGGGTGGTTCGCTCCCAGCAAGCAAGTAAGCATTGTGGTATAGATCAGATCGTATTTTGGGATAGAACATTTAGGTACGACGTACAGTACATATTAGATATTATGGCCCGGTCAGGAGTTGTTTGTTGGTGGGTTAGTCAGTCGGGTATGAGTGATTAGCTGTGATTGGGTTTTGCTGGTTCAGTGTAGTGTAATCGCTTTGTCTTTGTCCAGAAGGAGGTTCCATGGGATAGTATCTCAGTTTAGGACGCCGGAAATTTTATTAGGGATCGGAGAGGGGGGGGGGTTTTCCCCATCTGGTTATCTCCGCACGGCACAGGCGAGATTGTTTGGACTCAGCGCAGCATGGACCGAGGTTAGTTGGGATATCTCATGAAACAACAACCCACTTCTCGTAGAGATTCTTTTTTTTCTTTCTCGCTCGTTCCCCCCCCCCCTTCTGTAGTTAGGAAGTGATATCTAAAAATCATCTATCTTCAAACCGAGTGACATACTGTGAAGATCGTTTCAAATTTGAACCAATCAGCAATGGCGGTTTTTTTCTTGGTAACACGTGACCAAATTAACGAAAAGGCGGCCTATCATACAACATCAGACATAATTTCGATAGGGCAGGGGCCACCGCGCGGAACGGATTACTGACGTTTTCTCTCTCTCTCTCCGAGTTTATAATTGTATGTAGGACGTGGGTGGCTGGTTAAACCCTGTCTTGTGCAGTCTGGAATTCTGTGCTTTGGAAAGGGGGTGAGAAGGGAGGTGAAGGGGGAGTTTCTCGGTCCCCTCTGGGGGGTATGAAAAAAGTGGGGGAATAAATGAATATCAGACCTTACTAAGGGAGGGGGGAGGCGAATTTATAGCACTCGGTTCATAATTCAAGTCTCTACTGCAGCAGTCGCATATATGCAGGTGTGGGGGGTCTTTTGTGAGGGGTGTATTGAAGGGGCCTTGGGTTTGCTACGGTGGCAATCTACCATGGAGCCCACTCTGTGTGTTTCCGTCAGCTCCGCATTTGATCCCATACGCCGAGTATGGTGCTGTCTGTAAAGTAAACATAAGAGTTCGAGGCCAAGGCCAACTAGAGTGATAGCTCATGAAGCATAGTATTTGGGTGTTCGATAGTACTGCAGTGGTCAGACCACTTAGGACGATCAGCTGTCAGCATGGATCCTGTCCCATCATATCGCTATTTTGTCAGCGTCAGCAGGGTTGTGTCCCAAAGCTCTGAACAGGTCAGCTTTTTACTACCCATCCTATTACCCGCTATGTAGAGCGGAAAAATAATTTATTTCCAAAATTTGTCCAAATAAGTTTAAGAAAACAAGAAAGGCTATCTATGTTGCCCGGGAAGCGTTTTATGCCAGCATGCTGTGTCCCACCCACGGTACATGTTTTTTTGTGTCAGCAGTTTGAAACGTCCCAAGTGACCTGACCGCTACAGTATCACGAGGGAAAGAGCGGAGGGTGGCGACCGAAGCTGTAATCTGTATTAATTATGGAAAATAAAGAGAGAAGGAAGGAAAGGAAAGAGGGAATACAGAAGCGGAAGAAAGCAGGGCCTAGAATTAGGGGTGTTAGAAATGATACACCGCACTCATGACCCAATAAGCCGTCGACGGAACGGAGCGTTTAGAGAACCGCAAATTAGGTGTGGGAGGTGCTTGGAGTAGCCTTACTGAAGGTGCAAAGAAGAGAGCTAAGGAAGGCAGAATAAGAGTTGTGGCAAGACCAGTTTGATTGATTTGGTTTACCGAAAGAAAAAATACTTGTGTGCAAGAAGAGAGGAGATTGAGAAGACACAAGAGACCTGCTACCAATGATAACTAAGACGGCTCCATGACTAAGCATCCCAGCCTCCGCATACAACACACGATATCCAACATGAGGAGACATAGGTGGGTGATGCAGGCAGTCACGGGGTGTCGCTCGTGACTGCCGAGAATACAATAGCGCAAGCACGATTCCTAACATTGGGAGGGGCGGGGATGGTTCGTAGGTTCCGCTCGAGCCTGGCTGGAGCCTCCCGAGTACTAAGTTGATCACAGCGGGAGATATGCTTATGGTGGTGAGCGCTAGTAAGGGGTATGGAAGCTACCATGATACTACGATAAGTGGGTATTGGCATGATATGTTAGGAGCATGGAAAGGCAATTTGTGAATTGCTTTGGGGACAATGCTACCCCAAAGGATGGGAGGGTATACAAGGGCCGAAGTGGGTGTGAGCGTGGCGTCGAGACGCAAAAGAGGGAGGTAAAATAAGAAATGACTAAAGAATTTGGAGGAAAGGGAAGTGTGGGCCCTGGCAAATTTGGATGAACAATAAGATTCTGCGCCTCATGCGAGTGATTATGCACGAGATGCCGGAATCTCCGACCAGATGGAACCGCGCCTGGGAGCCATGGGCTATCTGGCGCTATCGATCATGCAAGATGGCTGGAATGAGTGAGTGACTCTTAGACATTGCCAAATCTTTTCGTTTTTGATATTGCTGTTCTGGGGCCGCTTTTGATGCCCGGTCGGAAAGTCGGACGCAGTGTCCTGAACGAGACTATCATAAATTATGATTGTTGTAGCATAGCACTCTGCCAATGTACGGGTGCTTTGGGGCCTTGGGCCGTACATCTGTCGTCAGTAACCCCTCGAGACCCTGCCGTACCCAGCCGAGGTCACGCTTCTTCGTTGCTGGTATCTTTTTTTTTTGTTTTGTTAAATCCTTGAATTTATTTGTAAAATACGGGAAAATCCCGGCAAGCACCCTAAAGTATGGCCTCTTCGTTGCTGGTATCCTGGCTGTGGTTATTATACACGCAGGGGTATTGTCGCTAGCTATTAGCAATTAGTGCTTAAGATATATCTTCTCCTAGGAATACATCTGTCCCGATAATGCATCCGGTACTTGATAATATAATATTTAACCTCAGGCGAAAATAAATAAAAAACTAACGGCTGGTGGGATGAGCATTGGCTCCCGCGGTAATATCATGTAGAGTACTAGTACCTAAGTTCGGTTCGGCCCATCGTGGATTATTGAACATTCCATCACGAAGGCGGGGTAGTCAAGAAATCCTACCCCATAGGAAGCGGGAGACTAAAGATCTTGACCTTCCCCAATAAGGCTGTTGCGCAAAAAAGCCCTGCTCCGGGGTGGTCGAATTCGGCTCTAGAACATACCCCTATCATAGGGGTGATTCTCGCTATCGGCGGGACAGCAGAAGGAAAAAATAAATAAGAATTATTAAAAAGCAGAAAGAACCGCTTTTCCCCCTGATCTGGAACAGCAACTGCAGCCTTTGAACGCTATTGGCTCTGTAGCACGAAGGCGAATGAACCGGTTCGTGAGGTGGCCACTAGCGATAAGACCGCCCTTTCTCTATTGATCGCTTTATAAACTAGCCGGGTTGTTAAGAAAGTTAGGTGTGGATAGTTACTATTAGCAAACAGTGGCCAATATTTGCGAACTTATTTCCTGGAGATTCGGATACGTCTTTGCTCCTTGTACCGTGAGAACTCGAATACCGTAGAAACTTGAATAATTGAACCGTGTGCTATGTCGTTGGACTTTCCTCTCTCAGTAAGGTCGAGAAATTTTTGTTTTTTTTCTGTCTCGGAAGGGGGAAAGGGGCTGTGTTTTTGCTGTGTTTTTTTCCCCCGTTCCAGAGAAGGAAATTCTGGACTTCATAGCACACGGTTCAATTATTCAAGTTTTTACGGTAGTTGAACCTCACGCCAAGGTGTCCAAAATCCACTCTCTTGGGTAGGGGGGCGAGAGCACCTGCGAAAACTGACCGCCTCAGCCCCAGCTCAAGACCAAAAAAAAGAAGGAAAAAGGACGGACGGGAGAGGGGGAAAAAGAGCCAGAGCTTACTAGCAAAGACAACTCCAATGCCATAGGGCAAGCTTCAATTATTCTGGTTCTTACGATTCAAGTACCAGGAGAGATGTTTTGGTACCTGACCAGAATAGTCAACCAGAAAATAATCCCTGACCTGTACGGAAACATCCCCTCAAGCACTGGTGCCTGCTTGCCGTAGTGCCTTCCTCAGTCGCTCGCACGTGAATGGCTAATGCTTGCCCTACACTTACCGGCTCCTCGTGCGTATGGCAAAGTCTCCGGCCGTCTGTATCCCAGCGATGGACAAATCCTTCGAGCTGGTGAGGTCGGGGTATAGCTAGCAGATTAACATGGGCTTTTATGTTCGTGTATATCAGCGTGTCCTCCGGAGTGTGTAATGCAATGAAGAAAGGCTGGGCACAGCAGGCCGTTCCTTCGGTTCTCAGGTAAGCAGGTACCTCTTCGAGTGAGAAGTTATGCCGACGCATCTCACCGCTGTATCACAGAATCCTATTATACTTGTGCAAGCCCCTGGATTGTCGGCTGTGCTGTGGTCAAAATTATGGTGATAGTACTACTGTGGTTAATTGGCGTTTGGATACTGTGGAGGCTGGATAATTGGGCCCGCGCTAGGACGTCCAGAATTCCCCTCTTTGGATTAAGGGGGGTGGACGGTGAAAAAAAAAAACTAGCTCTCAGCCCTGTGTCGGGACAAACAAAAAGGAAAAATATAACTAACCTTAGTAGGAGAGGCCACTCCAGCGTTCCTCTCGGCAGTCTAACAAAGCATAATAATCTATGCCATTGGATCGCTTTTATGGGACAGTGGTTAGCGTGAACTGCTTCTGCAGCTAACTTAGACCAAACAGTAAGCAGTGCTCCCAGCAAGGAACCAAGTAATGGTTGAATTCCGGGGGAAAATGAACCAATAATGGGAATTCAATGTACGCGCTTTTAGTTCCAAATTCTTGCGGAAAAAAAGAAAGAAAAGGGACTCATAGTATAGGTACTGGCGTTTTATACAACTTCGATATCCATGCGGCAGACATGGACAAAAGAGAAGCAAAAGCAAAGCTGTGGTCCACCCGAACAAAAGCTTGACTTGATTTCATAAACCGCCTAGCGGATGCGGCACGCAGTTGAGGGGAAGGGAGAGAGGGAGGAAGAGAGAGAGAAAGTTTTATCTGCTAGCCGTCTCGCCGCCGCCGACGGGGGGGAATCACGGTCACGGCACTGCACTTCACTTTCGAGCCAGTAAAGTAATGTAGCTATTCTTAAGACCACTACCTCGCTTGGCGGAACCAAATCGGACTGCAGTGCGTTCGCGCTCACGAGACTCGGCTCCGGTTATCAGTGTGGTGTTGGTCTTGTGCACTTTGCTGTACGGTTCAGGGGTAATCTCAGAGGTGAGGGAAACGATGTCGCAGATATCACAAAAAGAACTGAGGAGAGTAGGAAGAAAGGGAGAAACAAGAGGGAGGATATAATATTATGTGCAGTATGAGCACTCTGTAATACGTACTCGGGCGCGAATTAGGTTCAGTGCAGTACGGTATGATCGCCACAGAAGAGTCCGGGACATGAAGGCTTGGTAGGCGTCGGGATAGGCCGTCTTAGCAACAAATGAATAAGAACAACCAGATAAATAAGAAAAAGAGTCTGGGGGTATCATACATGGACACACAAAATATTATATTGTAGATATATAACTCTGATATTTAGTATGACCTCAGCTCTTGACTGCTCTTTGTATCCTATTTCTCTTGTTTTATATTACTCCTGTTACTATAACATAATCCAGCCTTTTCCGCTCTTTTAATATAGTATTAAATTTTAAAGTACTCTTCAGAATTGAAAATTTGCTCTCTTAAACTAATAATATTATTAAAAATATACTGAATGTTGATAGGATGTTATAGTTGATTAGTTAGAATTTACAGTAGTATAATACTTATTCTTGTAAGCTATTTTATCCCATTTTTATGTATCTTTAGAAAGCTTTAAACCTAGTTTATTATTTACTTAAATATTTTTTAGAGTCAATATAACTACCGGTAGTATGATAGTATGATAGGAATACTCTTTTTCCATAGTACCTTTCTCACAATATATAGTTTTATAAGATACTAGTATATGAAGTTATTAAAAGAAATATTGGCAAAGTTAACCAAAGTTAACTTTTTGAAAGAAATCTAAAATATGTTAAAAAGTATATCCAAGTCTAAAGTAAATTTAGTATAATACTACATCTGTTTCTAATACTAGTGAAAAGTTATTTATATTAAAATACTTTTATAAAAGAGTGGTATTTAAAGTGCCCCAGCTTTTAGCAAGTATGGGTTAAAATATACTAAGTTAAGTTTACAACAATAGGTTTCATGGATATGTTTTACAAAATATTCTTCCTGAATTACTCTTATCCATTTTATATTTATCTGAGTATCATGCCTATTTATTATTATCACAATCTTAGCTATCAGTATCAAGTCCAGTATTACTTCAGAATTGGCCTTCTCGGTCTTAACTATATCAGATACCCATCATGCATCATACCAGTACCTTATTTATTAATAACATGGGAATACTCGGGAACGGTATCAAAAGCAGGTTTGAAGCATAGCGCCAAACCTTGGTTCTCTATTGCCAGAAACTTCCGGCAATTTGTCAGTTCCCCTAAAGCAATATCAGGAGAAAGCATTCAGATACACTACCAAAACCGTTACCAGGCATTGTGTGAGCATCTCAACCGATGGGAAACAATAAACTCTTGGCACAAAAAGTTAACCTCAATGCCCTTCAAATAAACAAAACCTCAATGCAAACTATTGCAACCGGGGATGGCCAGTCAGGTGCGACGCGCGAAACGCTCAGTCGTGAGAGGGGATACAATGATCGACCGGGGACGATCGTCGCAGCGTGCGCATTTCGCGTAATTAATCTGCGCTGGACTAAGCGGTACGCAAGTTCTGCTTTAATTTCTGATTTTTTTAGATTTTTTTTTGGGCAGAGGAGCATGTTCGTTTGGTTTGCGATATACTTGTTATTTGTAACTTGTATTGTGCAAGGCACCTTTTTTCACATTCCTTTTTTCCTTGGTGCGACTTGCCTGCCGGGAATTTATGGAACAATGTTTTTTCCTCCCACATTTCGTTCAGGCTGTTGAGCCAAATGAGGGAGTTGAAACGCGCCAAAACAGATATGCCCCTGAATGCAAAAAGGGCCCTGCGACTGTGCACGTACTGGTGCTGGTCGTTCTTTTCTACCGTACTGAGCTTGGCCGTGGGCTTTTTTATCGACGAGAAGGGGGGAAGGCGGGAGAGGGGGAAGGATTCGGGAGAGGGAGGAAGAGTGGCAGCAATACCGTGACTTCTTATCACACCGCTTGCGGCGGAGATGCGTAGAAAGAGCAGTACTTGTAGGGTAGATAGAATAATATCGTGGTGCGAGCGTTACAGGAAAGTACTCGGGAGATAAATAAGCACGGTACAGTATCACATACCGGCACTGGTACCGTGCCTTGATGAAGATGCATATTGCGCGGCGGCTATTTTTTTTCCCCCGCTTTCCTTTCTCACTCATGATAGTCGCCCGAGGGGAGGCGGAAGGAGAAGGATGGGAATGGGAGGCAAAAGTGAGGTATCGATAACAGAGTTTGTGTGCCTGGGTAAACTTTGTGCCTGCAGCCTGTTCCTGAGCGCAGTGGTGCCAGCACTTTGCAAACTCGTACCTTGCAGGGAGAGCCAGGATGGGTAGCGAGCAATAGTTACACACCCGTCTCCAATGCACCCTCAACCAATTCAGCACTTCTGCCCTTCTGCTCCTCCTGCTTCATCGTCTCATTCTCTTGCCGCTCAAGCAACCGCCCCCTTCCACTCCTTCCTTCCTTCCCCCCTTCCGCCCTCTCTTACACTCTACAGACATCGCCCCAAATGCTCTGGCAGTCTTTGTAGCGGACTTTCTCCGTTCCCGACCGAAAACAAGGAAAACCCCCCCCGCACACTCCTTTGACACTAGACTAAATTAGACGCTCCCTTTCGAGTTCTATCCCTTCCTTCTGTACGAACACGTCCTTTTTCAGACATCTTTCGGGGTGGGAGAAAATAACCTTCGTCTTTTTCCGTCGTTCGAGCCAAACCTGGGAGGTCCGGTGCTTATTATTTTTCTCTTTTTTCCTATCATTCTTTTTGTGCGGGGTTCTGCTCCGAACTACATTTGTAGTGCAGGTTCCCGTCTCTTGAGGAAAGGAAAGGAAGGGCAATAAAGGCTGTGGAGGGGAGGACTTAAAGGAAAGCAAACAATCGTTTTCTTTCCGCGGGTTTGTCTTAGGAAGGGAGAGAATTGAAGAATAACTGCCCACCTCTCCCCTCCTTTCGTTTCTTTGGTTCTACTGCGGAATTTTGGATTCAGCGCCCCTGAAAGCGTTTCCTGTCTATCGGCTTGGGATCCGATCGGTATTTTTCCTCTCGTTTATACATCGACATATATCGCTGGGAAATTCAAGGCAATTTCGGGTGTCAATCGGTACGTTTGAATGCTCAGGGCAATGCCTCACCCATTTGCGAGGATACTAGGTGGCGACGGTGAGCGAGAGCCTGCGGGGCCTCGGCAGGCGCCAGAAGAACAGCAGCAACGACAACGAACAGGTGGAATAAGAGGATGGTTGAGCGGTGGGAGGAGGGGTAATGATGGTGCACCAGAGTCACCTACGGCTACGGGGACACCAGCGCAAGAAATGCGCTCAGTAGGCTCGAACATCGTGTCGCCTATCCCACTAGTAATGGGTCAACAGCGAAATGCTCCGATCTCGCCTCCTGCGTCACCGTTATCGAGGAATGACTCCATGGGATATAGTGCTATGGGATTTTATGCCCCCCGACATACGACCCCGGTTCCTATGCAGCCTATAATTGAGAGGCCGGAACCTGCCATACGGAGGGATGATGTTGGGAGATCTGCCAATACAACTGAACAGCCGAATGATTCGCGGTCGGCATTGTTGGTAAATTTGGAGGCTCAGGGGCTGGTGGGGTCGGAGGGGAAACGGTTTTGGCGGAAGCGGTCGTGGAGAGGGTTACAGTCAAAGTTGGTTGCAGTCCTTATATCAGGCCTGTTTCTCGCCATTACATTGGCAATTTGTCAGTATTTGATTCACGTTACGATTTATATATAATTATGCTTTATCTCAATTGCTGACGGGATTTGAAAAGACCTTGGACTTGCCTTGTCCAAAGATCTACGCCTCCGCCATGAGTGGCATGTGCTCTTGATACTGATCATATTTCTTGCGACAATGTTCTTCTGCCATGCATTGGTTAGACTGTGTATCATGGCGACGAATCCCGGACGTTTTCGAGGTCTTTCCCGAAACTTCGCTCGGATCCCGTCTGTCGCTGGACGGGGCGGATATGCAAACCCACGGGAGCCGATTCGCATACACAACTCATATGGTGCTGATGACCCAAGTCTTCCTGACCCTGCCAAGTCCCCACCACCAGTGTATGGACTTTGGCGATGCTCGTATGTTGCCCTTGCCCCAACCTACTCTACTCTCCTGCTTTACCTTTCTAACAATTATAGTGTGAGAGTGAATCCGGATCAATTCTATTGGGTCAGAAGGACTAGCGCAGGTGTACCAACGATCCCCGAAGGTCGTGAGCACAGCAATCGAAATAGCAGGGCGACCCTCCGCCCTCCATCATATGCATCCGACGATGGAGTAACGTATGCTCTTTCTCCACACCAATTGCGCCGCGACCCACCACCACCACCACGCCCATCGGAAGCAAATCGAGAGCGATAAGCAGCCAGTAGCTACCAGATCCGCTATTTCCTTTCCCCACTGTGTAAACTTACCTTTGTGCCCTTGTTTATGTGAATAGGGGTTTCCAACTTCTGCTTCCGCTTATTATGTTCACTCCCTATGGGATTATGACATGGTTGTTTGACACGGGTGTTTATGGGTGCTTGGTTTTTCTTGTCAGATTTTTTATTCTACTTTTTTTCCCAACATGGATATATATATGGATGGATGGGTGGATGGATGGATGGGATATTTATTTCGTTTCTTGCTCATAACCGGATTACTTTTTAGCTAGCTGGTTAGTTGGGTTCTCACTGGGTATGGGAATCAGAAATTACTGTACATAATGGGTGCCCATGATGCCCAGTTGAGGTCGGATGCGATTTTCAAATCTGGCGTGCGCGGGGGAAATGCCGTAGCACGGATAGAGCGCTAGAACGCGATATCGTGATTCTTTGCTTTGCCATACCTTCCGCAGCTGCCTTCCCATGGTGTTTGTCTTTGTCGTTGCCCGTGGGGGGGAGAGGATAGGAGGGTGAAGTGCCGCTCGCACTGGAGCTGCACGACCAATGCTAGATTCTGGCATAGTTGCCCAAGTTATTGTACTATCTGTTGCAGTTTTGGCAGGTATTTCCCATTAGCCCTTCCCATTCCGGACCATGGAAAAAGCCAATATCATTTCTGAGTCAAGTCTACTTTTCATCTGGAGTCCACGATATATCCCCATACGTCTTGCATCTGTACTGTATAGTACAGTACGGTAACGGGATTCGGCTGAATAGGGATCTGGCTGTTTTTTTCTTTTCTCTCTCGCCCCCCCTTCCTTTTGCAAAGGCCGGGTGGGAGATAGGTATGAGTGGCTGGGCTTTTGCAATGATAGGTTGTGTTTTACAGAGTAGGGAATTTCTTTTTCATCTATTTTTTTTTCTTTTCTTTCCTCTCTTAAGTGGGTGGTGCAGTACTACTTGGTTGTTTGGGATTGTATGTATTAGTGTGATGGTACGATATGATATTCGGGGAGAAACGAACTTGAAGTGGCGGTGGTGATAAGTTGTGAAAATGCCGAGCCTTGTTTTTTTACTAAGCGTGTCGTGATAATATTATGATATTATTATTCAAAGTTAAGAATATTGGAAATTCTTGGCTCGGTTTCTTGTTTCTGTGTAAGCTTGGCAGATCTGGAAAATATATTTACCACAATTATTATTATTATTATGGTATCATATGATACCGCATAAACTGCCAATAGCCGGCCGGCACTAGGAAAGAACTTCAGGTATGATATTAGGGTATAGCTTTGTCTCGAAGTCGCGATAGGACGCTATAGGCGAACGAACTCTTCATAGCCAAGACTGGGCTTTTGATGCAATTGTGGGTTTCATCTCAACCGCTACTTATTTCAACGCGAGAAAGGTTTTGGCTGGTTCTTGCTAGTTTGTGCGGTACTGTACAAGTACTGTGCTCCTGTTATCGAGGCCTGATGTTGGTAACAGGTAAATGCAGAAGGTGTAAGCTATGATACGTGCTGTATGGTTGGCCAAGGCGCTTGGATGGAGACTTGGGAGGCTGCTACTGTGTACGGCTGTAGCCACTGCCCTATCAAAATTTTCAGGGATGTTTTTTGATAAGAGGTTGTCTTGCGGAATCGTACTTAATTGGTATTTGGTCCCTGAGTATGATAGTGAGGATTTTTTTATGATTTTTTTTGTGAGCTTCTCAAATAGGTTACCGATACTCGGCTTATGTCAATATTGTTGGCTCGTTCTGTCAAGTACCCTAATGAAAGATGAGCCCTTACGTTCGCTGAAAGTTCTTGCTTTTAACATTGAGTACCTTTACCGTGAGGTTGAGGGTAGTACCCCGAATGTTTACTGAGGGGTCCCCTGGGGGAATACAAAATAGTTACTCGAAGAAGTTAGAATAAGGGTTAGGGTTGTGCTGCCTACCAATGAGCGAAAGGGACCACTATTCTTTTGCAGGGAATATTTGTGACTGGTCACAAAAACAGGCATCAGCATCAACCAGTATTCGGAACAGTATGATACTGTCTGTTCTTCCAATATCTTTACCTGTACTCAACCAGTCTGTTCTGAGGTTCGTGAGGGGGTTGGTATATTTTGACAGGCTGATATGTCTGCTCAAGTAGAATCTTTTATGGTGCTGCCTCTGATATGAGTACGGTACTTGGCACTGTACCTCCCAGTCCTGGGAGAGACAGTACATTCGGGGCATTGCCAGCACGCTGGCGTCCAGTAATGGAACCGTGTGCTATGTGATCGAGAATTTCCTACTTTAGAATAGGGGCGGGAAACACAGCAAAAAAAACGAGATGCCCAGCCCCCTCTGGGGCCATGAGGGAACAAAAAAACACAAGACCTTACCAGAGACGACAACCCTAACGACATACCGGCAGTACACGGTTCGATTATTTGAGTTTTCACGGTAGGTATATGTGGTGATGAAGGAGTTATCCAATCTGGGGCAGTTCGGCCGTGGATTATGTACAGCCGCATTCGCAAAGTTCTCGTACCCTCCCGAGTACCACGAGTAATTAGAAACGCTTTGCTAACCCTCTCCCTTGATTATTCGGTATGATAAATGGTGATAAGGGTTTACAATGCTCCTAGGGGTATATCCGAAAAATAGTTATCAGAAGGCTTCTGGTTGTCCTGTTGTTGTAAATAGATATTGTTCTTGAGGTACAAGGGGTATGAGAATTTTGCGAACGCGGCTGTAGATGTCATAGAAATCCTACCGTATTGTACAGTACGAGTACAGCACTACGCCAGTGCAGTTTCCGACCAACCAGCCACCCCCCTCATTCGTCTCTAAAAAACCAAAAGTGAAAGTGTGGTTTCTCCCACCCACCGTAAGCACTGTATTTGGGGCCCATCCTGGTATCCTGTCCCCCCACCTGAGCCGCAAGTATTGTAGCGCACAGTACTAGTACGCAAGGCCCTCCCAATTCTCTCCCGGGCCTTATAGGCATAGTGATTTAAGGGTATACTAGCCGATCTAAAAAGTATCCGGACACCATGGCACAGATTTGTATGAGTCTTGGCGCCAAGGTGTCCGGATACTAAATAAATCAGCTACGGTAGTCTAAACTCAGTTTAACTCAACCTACTCGGACAAACCAAACCCCCCCACTCCCTTCGGGCCTTCGCATCCCCGGCCCCCGTGGGCCCGTACTGCACCCGACCCCCCGATCCCCATTCTCCAATATCACCCCGCACCCCCTTCTTGTGCTGCCCCAACGAACTGTCGGTTGACCCGGGCCCGCGTCGGGGCATCTCTCCCATCGGGCGTGTGGTTGTTCCACACGCCGCGTCACGTGATGCGGTTGAAAGTTTGTTCCGGGTAGATATTAATACGATACTTCTGTGCTTTGTTGGGTTGACTTGGGAGAGGCAGGCTATCGTGACAGTAGGTACTTGTAACTATGCCAATATCGAAATTTCGTGCATGGTACGGTATGGCATTTGGGGCATTGCTTGGTATGGAGGGGAATTTACACTTTTTTCTTTTTTCCTAAAGGGATTTTTCTTTCTTCCTTCCTTCCTTCTATGATGGGATGATGATGAGTGGAAGACTTATCATACCGGTATTGGGAATGAATCGGGCCATAACATATCATATCGCATCCCAGTTGAGTGCGCTTCACATTCACCTCGGCTCATCCGAACTCTATCAGCAGCCTATTGCGCCGTGCCCCCCAACTGCCAACCCTAAAAGGGAAAAAGAGAAAGGGAAAAAGCAAAGTTTAGGTCCTCGGGCCAGCCGGCGAATCTGCAGCTCGTGGCCGGATGGCGCTGGAAACTCCCTGGGGTGTGTGGGAACAAGTACTTGTACCTAAAGCGAATGAGTAATGATTGTTCAGATCTCCCAATCGGAGCATTTCGCGTAGGGGTTATTTCCTTTTTTTGTTATGATACCCTTTTCTTTCGTAGGCGGCGTATGATATGGTACCCCTCCTGCCTATGTGGGGGAGGAGGGGGAAAAGAGTTATTGCAATCCTGGGTTTCGGGGTGAAATTTGCGCCGTGTGGTAGATGTGGAGTTTTGCTCGGGTGGTAGGTTACCGGGGGTGGGTCAAAGATTAGGGCTTGGGGAGAGAGGTCTGTTTGATTTTTTGGGCGACCTTGTGGATTATCCTTGAAGGGAAGGAGGGTTCATAGGGAGTATAAGATGGGAGGGTGGCTCGTTGGGAAAGTTTTCTCTCCCATTTTGGGATACAGGATTCGACTTTAGTTTTCCGCCACGCTAAGACGAAATACTTCGAGTGCTTCACTATGACTGACGTGCATAATACAATCGCCGCTACTACCGCTGGGGAGATGGAGGATAGTCGAGCATCCTCGGACACAGGTGATGAGGTTAAGGCATGGCGACCGAGTAATCGAATGTACGTCGTCTTCTTGACGATGTGCACTATCACATTGGCCGCTGCGTTGGATGCTACTTCTCTCTCTGTAGCTTTACCCGTATGCCTCCACCTCCCACCCCCATCTTTACGATGCCAGCAAGGTACTAATACTGCCCTAGATAATGTCCCAAAAACTTCATGGCACGGCAATAGAAGCCTTCTGGTCCGGTACCTCCTTCCTGATAACCTCAACCGTCTTCCAACCAAACTTCGCCTCTCTCTCCGACATCTTCGGCCGTCGGAGCCTGTTCCTCGTAGCACTCATCTTCTTCACCGTCGGCGCCATAGTCGCAGCCGTAGCAAACAATTTCACCATAATCCTCGTGGGCCGGTCGATCCAAGGCATCGGTGGCGGTGGGATAATCTCCCTCACGGAGATCGTAGTGACAGACATCGTCCCGCTCCGCGAGCGAGGCAAGTACTTCGGCTTCTTATCCATGATGTGGGCGCTGGGGTCCGTCGGTGGTCCCCTCATCGGAGGCGCGTTCGCTCAGGAGGTGTCGTGGAGGTGGATCTTTTGGATCAATCTTCCCTTTTGCGCCCTCGGGTTCGTGTTGATTCCTTTGTTTCTGAACCTTAATCACAGGACCACGTCGTTTTTGGAGAAGTTGAAGAGGGTGGATTGGGTTGGGTCTGTGCTTTTTGTGGCGTCTATGATGAGTTTGTTGATTCCGATTACTTGGGGGGGTGTCATGTATCCTTGGGATCATTGGAGGACTTTGGTCCCCTTGGTGCTTGGCGTTGTGGGGCTGGCCGGGTTTATGCTTTATGAGAAGTTTGTGGCCAAGGAGCCGTTGATCCGCTTGGGAGTTTTTTCCTCTAGGACTGCTCTGGTGAATTATTTGGGCACAGTTATGCATGGGATGATTGTGAGTTTGGAACTCAATGATAGTCAATGGCTGGTAGAGGGGGTTACTGATTATCTTTTTATCACAGCTTTGGAGTTTACTATACTATCTCCCACTATACTTCGAAGCCATCAAAGGTCTCGGTCCAATCATGGCCGGTGTAGCCGTCTTCCCAGAGACATTGTACGTACTCATCTTCACAAACTATCACTCATCAAACAAAACTGACTTTTCTTTTCTTCTCACAGCACCGTGGCTCCAGCATCCGTAGTAGTTGGCCTCCTAGTCTCCATAACAGGTCGCTTCCGCTGGGCCCTCTGGCTCGGCTGGACCCTGACGGTCCTGGGAATGGGCGTGCTCGTACTCCTGGACGTGGACACCCCAACCGTAAGCTGGATATTCATAACCCTAGTCAGCGGTCTCGGCACGGGAATCCTCTTCCCCAGCATGGCCTATGCAATCCAAGCCTCATCCACAGACGCAGACATGGCTTACGCCGTGTCCATGTTCTCCTTCTTCCGCGCCTTCGGTCAAGCTTTCGGCGTCGCCATCGGCGGCGTGATCTTCCAGAATGCGCTGAAGACAGAGATCGCAAAGCATGCGGTACTCAAGGCGATGGCGGGGGATTACGCCGCGGATGCGGTTGCCCTCGTGCAGGTCATCAAGATGATGCCCAGGGGAATGGAGGGGAGGGAGGAGTTGCTGATTAGTTATGCTGCGGCGCTCAAGGTGGTATGGAAGTCCATGATTGGATTCGGTGCCGTTGGGCTGGTGACGAGCTTTGCTACGGAAGGCTTGAGCCTTGATCGGGAGTTGAGGACAGAGCATGGGCTGGTGGAGAAGAAGGCTGTTGGGGATTCGGAGAAGAGCGAGGGTGGGGTTTAGAGTGGGCGGATTGTTTATCGATTTGGTGGGAAATTTTGATTCTTGTATATGCCGGAGCTTCGCGGGTGGGGGCTTTTTTTTCCTTTTTAACTTATAATTACTGGGTATTTATTTTTCTTTTGTTTTGTTATAGACTGGATATATGGGGGTTTCTGATGCGAATATGATATGTACATTTTTTTCTTTTCTTCCACAGATTAATACACATCTCCATTCCAAGAAATAACATCAAGAGTGGAGTGCCCCTCGCTAAGATGTATCATAATATAATACTTGATGGAGAGATTAGTGACCACCAGACATCCTCTAATCACTACTTATCACTCGTATCTTTTCTCAGCTTAACAGTTCCCGACCAGGGACTAGGAAGCGCCCCTCGACGGGGGAACTTAAAAGTTGCGAAAACATGACATGCGCTGGACGGGAAGGCTATAAGCCACGAATAGGTATTATTCCCCCTCCCAGACTAGCATCGTGCGAAATACCTATCATAACCGGCCTAATGGCTGGGACATCTCGAACCAATTGCCCCCCCTTTGAAACTCCGGCTCGCCATTAGACATTACTAAAGGAGCCCTCACGTAGTGTAGGGGAATTGAGAGATATGGACCCTGCTATATGTGGCTGGGGTGTGTGAGGACCTTGGGCTCTGTTGGGCTTGGAGCGAGGCGGTCCTACTGTGGGTATATTAAGATAGAATCCTGCTCTGGGGAAATGTGACCCAAGGCGAGGCCTGCGATGGATTGGGTGCCGGGGGTGTGAGTTGGTGGGTGGGTGATGAACCGACCGAACAAAAGTCTAGCACATATCTAAGAAAACGTGGAGGGATCGATGGGGAATGGGAATGAGAATTTAATGAGCAGGTGTTTTTACCTTATTCCCTTTATCGCAGTTCTGGGCAGTATGATACATGGCCAACCTGCCATTCAAGGGTTAGAAGGCTATCAAGTTTTTTCTCTCCCTCGTATGCTTGGGTGTTACGTGGTGAATTGGTCTAGGTCTGCTCTTTAGATGTGAGGCACCATACCTAAGAAAGGAATATGTCCACTGCTCCCTTGCAGTGCCTTCCAGAGGGGAAACATAATCCTCTGATGCGAGATCTTGTGTTGTATTACTAGTCGTGCCATGCACTTAAATTAGTCTTTAGTAACGTTTCAGTAACATTTGTGCTACAGCCAATAAGGAGGTATGTACAGGGGGCCGCTTAGCAGGCTGAGAGATGACAGCGAGTATGGGGAAGAAACGTAGCCTTAAGAAAGAGGGAGAGATATATTTACTAATCGCACCTTGCTACCCGGCGCTGTTCTTATGTATGGGCAGCAAGAATATGGGTAAAGTAGGGAAAGTACTTATCTTCAGCTCGCGCATAGGAGAAGCTAGAAGGATTGGTGTCCCACTGAGATGTATATGGTCAAGGATTTTGTCGGATACACGGAGGTTTGGTAGGAATAGGATGGGCATTAGGCATCCACGACTAGTAACTGAGGAGGGTCCTATAGTAGACGAGCACTAGGGGTAAAGATAGATATATCTTCGACAATCAACTCATAAATATTGCCCGCTGTTAGGCAACAGCGACTATTCGCACCTGACTTTCTTTTGAGAAAGCACGGTTGGTCTACGGTTTACGAGACGATAACTTTGGAGGGGTGGCTTTATGGCAAAAGGCTGCGATAGCCTGTATAGAACTCGGAAATGGTAGTTGCTATTATCATGCAAAGAAATTCCCTATTTTTATATTTTTATCAATCACCAACCTTTTCTCTTCCCTCCGCTATGTACCTACTTGGTCCTTAGCTGACGTCACGCCATATGGCAGGCTATGGTCTAGGAGTCGGATTCTGTCACTTCGGATGATATTGTAGCAGGTCTGCTTTGTGCTACAACATTATTGGGGAAGGCTAAAGCCTTCAGGTCCTAGTTCTAGTAGGGCAGGGTTTCTTAATCCTCCTGCTCTACGTGCCGGATGGTTCTGTAGTGCCTTGTATAGTATCATAAGAAGGAGCTTTTGCTAATCACTCAGAGGTTAACCTGCCCCCCACCAACCCAGCCACTAGGCCAACTAGGTATTTACTAGAGTTTTATCGTGGGAACTGGTATTCATCCTACCGGGAGGTGGGTTTGGTCTTTTTTCTTTTCCTTTTTTAACTGGGGGTCAGTCGTAGAGGCGCGGGTGGGTCTGAAAAAGTGAGTGGGCACACCCGATTTTACACCGAAAATGGCCAACTCCGCACACTAATTCCTGAGCCAATACTTGAATTAAAAATAGGATAACTTAGAGTGTTTGGAAGAGATGTAGACTACTCGACTTGTATTGTGACCTCAAATGAGTTTGGGTACTTTGAAGAGTAGCAGTGATGGGCATATAACAGAACCCTCCTTGAAATAACACCAAGACAGCTGTTTTTGGTGCGAAACCTGTGCCTTGGCGGAATTCGAAAGTTCAACTACATACCACTCTTGAGGAGTTAGCAATTGAGTGGGTATTTGCATATAGAAAATGGTGTCCTTACCGCTTTCAGTGGTTGTATGGATACTTTGGATTTTTGCGAATGTTTTCTATTGATATCTTTGTGTGAAATCTGCTATTTTGACGTAGAATTTCACGAGCCCATTCACTTTTTTGGTCCCGCTTGTATGTACCGTGCCCTTAAATAGAGCAGGTACAGTACACGTTCAGGAGGGCAGAGATTACAAGCATTGACCGCTGGTGGCTAACAACGGAATCCCCTTGGTGTGCAAAGAGATGATCAAATCGGGGTCATTGGCGACGGGAGAGGGTAGGCTTAGATGCAGGAAAGATGGGAGTTGGAGCGGTTATGGGTTTGCGTCCAACTTTTAAGTCATTTTTGCTGTGAGCTGTGATCACAAAATATCACTCCATTGACAAACTCACAAAATCGCCAGTACAGTACTGGTATAGTACACTACAGTGCCAACTTGGTGACAAGAAATCGTCCCTTCTGGTTTTCCATACAAAAACCACAGGTTCAGCCAACCACCACAAAGGTGGACAACAAATCTTGTTCAAAAAGGTAATCAAATGAAAGGGAATTATAGTGAATTTAACGTAAAAACTGTCAATTTTTTTCACTCTGGCAGGTTCCTACAGTGAGCAAAGCTAGCCAGTGCGGTTACCATGTAGGATTCCCATACAAATTAGATGTCTCTTGGAACTCTGGCACTCAGAATTCTTGGCACATTTTCTGGAACCCGGTGTTCAATTTTGTGAATCCCCATGCCAAGCTGTACTATCAAAAAAATCCCTGGACCCCCCAAATGCTATGGTGGTAAGTAGGCACCTTTTAAGAATAGGCATTTTGTATGGAGAACCCGGTAGGGGTCAGCCTCTTTTGCACCCAGATCGTACATTTTACCCACCAGTCACGAACCACACAGATCATTGCAAATTCTCCAGGCAACTCATCAGACTAAGATCCGGGTAGTATCAATGAGGTATCAACAGCCCCGTGATTGGATTCGCCAAATCACCCGCGGGAAGCACAAAGGAAAATAGCTACTATATCTCGACCTCCAGCAAATCTCCGGTTTTGTTTTTATCCCCCTCCCCCAGATTGATTCATGCTCCTATCATAACCTCTATATCTGTGCGATACACTTTCAGCTGAGTAGAGTACAAAAACAGCACCAGTGGTAATAAAAACAAGTTCCCCCTTCCAGTCATCATCATCACCGCGCCACCTTGAACTAGAGGAAGAAAGAAGGAAAAGAGAAAATAAGCTAAGCAAAATTCCAAAACCGTGACTCCCATGCCAAACCACCTTTTTTTGTTTTGATAAGAGGAAAAAGAAAGAAAACAAGAAGACGACTGAATACCCTAGCTGATTGAGATAGAAAAAGGAAAGGTGAAAGAAGCGGACAACCCTGGTTTATGGCCTAGCGCATGGTGTGTTCCAGAACTTGGGTGTGTTCTATTTTGTAGAGCTCTGGTTTGATGAAAAGGGTGATGATCGGGACTAAAGTTGCAATGGCAAGCTGCAAAGGGAAAAAATTAGAGAGGATAGAGCGAAAAAGAGAAAGCGATGCGAGCGAAAAATTGAGTATAATGGGGAAACCCTTTTTCAAAGTACAGAAACGTAAGTGGAAGGAAAAAGTTATGATAGAATCTGGCGGAAACGAGGGAAGAAAAGCGGAGGGAAAAAAGGAAGCTAGGGACTAAAATTTCTTTCCCTTCTTGCTTTTTTTCTTCTTACTCTTGTTTGGAAGGACGAGTGGGACGTCTACTAGTTCCCATTCCATATATCGAATCATGTATTCGTCGATGTGCGCCGGTTCTCGATCAACGCGGTTCCAGCCATCACCATAGATATCATGACCAAGACCTCTGTGGGTAACAACCTCTGGTTCCACAGTATTTCTTTGCGGTGTCATGGCGGCGTTGCTGACAGGCGCTGATGGCTCTCTGGGCGTAGTTCCCGCAGTAGCAGTGCAGGGGTCTCTTGGCGTTTGTGCTGGTGTGCTCCTTTCCGCAAAGTCGGCGCCGTCGGCATCCACGACTTCCCTCTGCGCAACCTTGGCTGCTGCAGCATCCTCAACATCTTCGGCTGCCTCGAGCGCTTTCTCCATGTTCACCCCGGGGGCAACCACTGTTTGCGAATCGTCCACGCCATCTAGATCCTTGATAACCTCATCCCCGAGCATATCGCGGATTGTGAGCTTGTTGAAGTAGTCGGTTGTGAAATCGCCCTCTTGGATGACTACGTCATCTAACATCCGCTTTTGGTTTGATTTCCGGAGTATGTTTGACTCAATAGTGTATTCAGAGACGAAGCGGTAGATGTGGACGTCCCGAGTTTGACCTATACGATGACATCGGTCTTGGCATTGCTTGTCCATCGCTGGATTCCAGTCCAAATCATAGAATATCACGGTATCTGCACCAGTCAAGTTGATACCGAGCCCACCAGAACGGGTAGATAGTATGAATACGAGAATTCTCGTATCGTTATTAAACCGATCAGTTAATATCTGTCTCTGCTCCACCTTTGTAGCTCCATCAAGGCGAAGGTACCGATGACCGTGGATATTCAAAAACTGCTCGAGAATATCTAGAACTTTGGTCATTTGGGTAAAGATTAGAGCCCGGTGCCCCCCAGCTTGCAACTGACGTAGGAGAAGGTCTAGGCGTTGTAGCTTTCCACAGTCATACTGAAGAAGTCGCTTATCAGGAAAAGCAATCGATAACCGAACCCTGGCCTTATGGAAAGGATCGGATGGAAATAGATTCTCAGCTTGGGTTTCCTGGATAAGCTCGACTCCTTGTGGCGACAGCGCTATGGGTGCCATATCAGTTGCAACAACAGCAGGGGTGATACAACCAAACTTGTCAATTATGCTGCCCATTGACTCAGTCCGGTCTTCAAGGGTTAATATCATCGAACTGATGACCTCGGACCGATTAAGGAACCAATCGGTTATCATTTTCCGATTCTTTGGCATTGGTTTCGAAGGCCCAACGGATATACCATCGGTGCAAAACTCGACTAGGTTCTTTCCGAAGAGGGGGCGGTACTGAGTGCGCAATCGATTCAGGCGGACGCTAGATTTGAGGGTTTCAAGCCGGGATGCTTCTGCTTGATGTTTGAGGTAAGCTGTATGCCCTCGAACAGTTGCAAAGTCTGGTTCTACTGGCTTTATATCCGCCGCCCTATCTTTGTAATACTGCTGAAGGAAATCGGTGGCTGTAAGTCTTGATATCTCGTCTGAATGCTGAGTTGACAGGTGGTTGTTTTTGGCGGGCACAAGCCCACAAAATTCGAGGAAGTTTGTGCTAAAGAAAGGTTTAAATGGGTCCTCGTTCAGGAGACGCCGTCTAACCAGCAGCTCCTTGACTTCATAGTCGGCAACCGCAGACTTTTGCATCGCGAAAGATGTGACGATCTGGCGAGTTTCAAATAGGTCTGGATGGTTACAGACCTTGCGAAGTTGCATCAAACAATTGATAATGGAGAGATAGTTGCCTGATGCCAGTGTCTCGCGTGTCTTTGCCATCGACATAAATTCCTCGTAAAGATATCTTTGTCGCTTCGATAGCCTACAATAAACGATGTGTTCAAATTTTGCTGGCATCTGCTTCTCCACGTCTGCCTTCAATCTGCGAAGAAGATAAGGTCTGAGGACGCGATGGAGTTTTGTGACAGTGTGCTTGGCTTCATCGTCCATACCTTCTCGGCCGCCTTCAATAAGTTGGTCTACGGGGTGCGCAAACCATTCTTGAAATTCCTTCAGGTTTGCGAATCCAGCAGGCATAGCGCTCGAAGCCCCAGAGGGCATGAGGAAGTAAAGCAACGACCACAGCTCGATTAGGTTGTTCTGGAGAGGGGTTCCTGTAATCAACAAACGGGCCTCGGCTTTGAAGTTGAGTAAAGTTTGCCATCTTTGCGACCGGAAATTCTTGATATTATGGGCCTCATCCAAAATCAAGTAATGCCAATTACGGCGTTTAAAGGTAACTTGATCTTGAAGGACAAGCTGGTAAGAAGTGATGCACACATGCCACAGATTGTTGTCAAACCACCCCTTCCTCTTCTCAAGCCGTTGCTCGCGGGATCCATAGTAAGTTAGAATCTTGAACCCTGGCGCCCACTTTTTAAACTCCATCTCCCAATTAAGCATGACACTCGTTGGCACAACAATGAGGTGCGGTCCCCAAACTCCCTTTTCGCACGCAAGGTGCGCTAAAAGTGCGATGGTCTGGATCGTTTTACTGCAACACAAGTCAGCCGGTGGAAAATTATCTTATAAGCACATTAAAACCTGAGAACATACCCAAGTCCCATCTCGTCGGCCAGGATGCCATTGGTGTGGTTATTGTAGAGCCCGGCGAGCCAATCGAGGCCATAGTGCTGGTACTCTCTCAAAGTCCCCCGGAGAAGGAACGGAACGGGGGTTTTGATATCTATATTCGGTTGAGGAGAGGTTTCTGGGGATGTTGTAAGCGATGAGGGGTGGCCGCTTTCTTTCAAATCAACTTGTGAGTGGGAGAGCGAAGTTGATGTTTCCGCATCCATTGTATCCGAGTGACCGTTGAGCATCGGTATTTCTAGAGCCTGACCTCCAATAACCCCCGGCGTAGAGAGATAATTGGCTCCAACCCCCTTGCCCGGTGGGGATTTGTAGACAACAAGGCTCACTTCATCGATCTTATCCTCCTCCAATAACTCATCAGTGGCATCGACTTTAGAGCCATTGACTTTAGAGTCTTTTGAGAGTGACTCTATTTGCACAGTATCCAAAGATTCCTCGAGGCTCCGGTCCTCCTGCACAGGCACTGTGGGCTCGTTCTCGTCCTCACTTTCGGGCTCGAGATCGCGGGAATTCGCCCTTAACCCGCTCAAGTCCCCGTATAACCCTAGCAGACCGGATCCAACCCCGTTTTCGATCTCGGAATCATCCTCGGAACCATCTTCGCCGGTCTCGTTGCCATCTGACTCACTCTCAGAATCCATATCAACTGATTCGTCACTATCGTCCATGAGAATATCGTCAACTTCCTCAAGCTCAACCGCTTCAGTCGGGTCTTCATCGATATCCATTCTGGCGGCATCGTCCGAGTGTATATCAGATGGCACGGGTGTTCTGCCATCAAGCGACACCCCATCCTCAATATCCGATAGATCGTCTTCCTGAACGAGCCCCTTACCCCCAAGCGAAGCTCGACTGGGTCCAAGACCTGCATACTTCGCTTTTAGCTGCTCCACTGTAAGACTCTCATCGTCATCCTCCACATCTTCCTCATCAGAATCCGTGGTCGACATGTTTGCCTCATCCAGTTCTTCCAATTCTGACACTCTTTTGTCGGCTTCTTCCTCTTCCTCCTCCTCTCCATCATCCTCTTCATCATACTCCCCTTCCCCTTCCTCCTCCCCCTCCAGCGTGTCTAGACCACCCTCGGATGCTGTCGCAGAATTATGGCGGTCTCCTCGCCGCGCTTCGAGTAGCTGGGTCGAGTGCTCAAGCATTTGATTTAGATGCTGTTTGCCTGCTAGTCGATGTTCCTCTTCTGCCCTCATTCTTCTGCGGGTTTCAACTTCCTATAATTAAATTAGCCACTACTATAGCGGTGAGGTTTTTACATAAAACGGGTGTACATCTTTCTCTATGGCGGGGCAGACCGGAGTTTCGTGTAGGAGACGCTTGCTGGGACGAGGGTAGAAATACCTTCAATACTTCCTCCCATTTCCGGCGTAGCTGAGAAATCTGTTCTCTATATATCCTCCGGTTCTCAAGAAACTCCTCTTGTTCGATCTCTTCTTTTGTCAAAGGTCTTCTTCTTTTGATTTCTGCCATTATCAATGCATTCCGCTTTTTCATTATCTCGACATGTTCCTTTCGTTCCCTCACCAAAAGTCGTTGCAGATACAGGGCATGTGCAACCAAATGATCTTGATGCGAATAATGTTGAGGCGGCTCGGGCACTTTCTCGGGGAGATACAGTGAACATTGATCCGGTCTAAGAAGGCCATTAACAACAGCATCTTCAATTTTGTTTCGTATTGCAGCTTCTTCTCGTGCCTCCTCTTCCGCGGCTGCCAGCAGGGCTGGATTCTTAACTATGTCATCATGATCCAGGAAATCTTCAAAAGAATCAAATTCCCTCTGAGCAGGAATATGCGAAGGATGAGTTATTACTGGTTTGGGTATACTGAATTTCAATTTAATCTTTGGAACTCTGAAGTCTGGATCGACATCCAGCTCTCCATCTGACTCGAACTCAAACCCTCTATCAATCCCTTTCCTTCTAGTTGTCGCTGACTCCGGCTTGATCCCAACCCCATTAATAATTTCTTGCGCCGTGAGAGCACTTCTGCCAGCCGTACGTGCACTTTTTCTCGTGCCGGCTACTGGACTTTTCTTAGGAGGGGCAGACGACTTTGCCGGAGTATTCTTCGGAGCAGATTTTTGCACTGATGCTGACTTCGCAGGTGTTGACTTCTTGATGGGCGTATCCTTGGGGGCGGGGGGCCTCCTAGGACTAACTCTTGAATTTCGACCAGAAAATTTTGGAGTGGGGGTTGTCGGCCTAGCTCTCCCGCTCGATTTGTTTTGCGTTGTTGTAGAACTACGCGACCGAGAGCCATTAGCAGCAGGAGCGGAAGCCAACAGAGCATTTTTCTTCTGTTCCGATTGTCGCTGCGAAGATCTCGTAGGACGCGTCGGGGTTGTGCCATTCTTCAGAAAGGGCTGCAGCTCTGGGGGAATTGGGTTTGTTCGACCAGATCTGCGCCGACCATCTTCCCCTGTGAATGAAGTTGGGGTTTGCGTAGTTGCACTCTTCCATGGTGGTGAGTCGTCTAATTTTCTTTTCTTGGAAGGGGGCTTCTTGATACTAGAACCCCCCTCCAGGTTCGGGGCGGAAGCCTGTGGCTCCGGCGTTGTGTGTCCGTTCTCTGTAAACATGGTCAGAATAATAGTAGGTAGCGGCAAAGGACTGGAAAAACTGACCAGGCGAGCCTGATGGTCCGGGACGTTTTCGCGTGTTGCTTCTCATACAAGTAGGGCTGGTGGGGTTCGGAGGCTAAAACTCGTACTGGACGTCCGAGATAGGGATAAACATGGGAAATTTTGGTGGTCAATAAATAGCCACAATCAGAGGAGTCTGTGTACGAAGTTTTAAGTGGCAGAGGGTTCTGGTTGTTGAGATAATGGATAAAAAAGGAGAGTACGCGGCGATGGGCAGTTCTTCGACTGATGACACCGTTGGGTCTGACGAGGCGATAATTTTGCTGCTGTTGGTCGTGAGTCCACAGCCGGGTCGCCTCCGTGTTTTCCTTTCCTTTCTTTTTTTTCCCCCATTCTTTCCTTTCATTGCCGTAAAAAGTTAGGGATCTGCATTTTGCCCTGGATAAGTCTAGGGGCGCTCAAGTATTACCAAAACTGGTTCATTTAACCCTATTTAAGCCATTAACTTACATGATTCTGGGTTCATTCTGATGTAACTTATGGCTGGTAACTTAACGCCCTTGTGTCGCAGGTCAGACGCCATACAAACCAATTTATCAGATCAAATCTCTCCTCCAGATCCCACATCATCTTCATCGAGGCAGGTCCCCTTTTCTTCAGCGAACTAACTACATGATAGTTATCCTAACCTGATTTCTTCTATAGATGTTCGCTCAACGAATATCCATGGTGAGGCCTCTGGCCTACCGGACGCTTCCCCTCCTTTCTTCGCATTGTACCAGAACCTTTATCACTGGTTACCCTAGAATTCCTCAAAAGTTCGAGCAATACCCAAACCTTGATGACGCGACCGATCCTGAGATGGTTTGTGGCCCCCCGCCCCCCAAACCCACTGGCTTGCTAATTGTGAGAATAGAACGGCGGATACGTGAATCCCCCGGCCGAAAAGCGACAATTCCGAGATCCCTACGTTAATTGGTGGGACAAGCAAGGCCGCCGCAACTTTGGGGAGCCGGTGGGATTGACTCTTCTCATCAAACCACCCCGTGCATCTAGCTAAATATCGCATTGAAATAGCTGCACGAAGACGACGACCTCCTCGGCCGGTTTACTCCTGAAGAATATACACACTTTAAGCCGGGATGGGCATTTGCTATGAATGGGATGTTCATCGCTACGATGCTTGGATTCTGCGGGGTCGTCTATGCCTTCTATCCGGACATGCCCGCGGTTCCTAGAACCTTTCCGCATGACGGATTGCTAGATGCACTCGGTGGCCCCGGGGCGCTCCCAGCATTGTCGGATAAAAATGATAAATAGATATCTATATCCAATTTTACCGATGTTTGTTCCTTCTTTGCCAGCGTATATAAACCACAAATACCCATTCACCTCAGCCTAGGCTACAAAAACATTGATATCGTACCTAAAAGGGCATAATCAGTGATCGTATGTGCTTCGAGAAAGGAAACTCATCAAAGCATTATGAAAGTATGTGCTAGCTACCCAAAAAAATTAATTATCTACCAAAGCCCCGTGATGCCGTTATTATATTTCTCTACGAGTATGATACTACAAACACCTTTATCGTCATGGTCCATTGTGGATGCTTTAGTTCACCCTTCGCTATGTTCTAGGCTGTACGCCAAGCAGGGCATTTGCCCGAACGGGGCTGATTGGTCGTCCCCCGGGAGCTTATGAATTTCTATCCCATGGCTCCTAAGCTTCGACACCAACTCAACCTCCATCAACCTTTCACCCGGCACGTTATCGACCACTCCCCCATCCCATCTATCCATCATCCACAAAATCCTACCACCTCTCTGGAACCCGCTTCTTAGAACGTTTCAACTCTACGCTAGCCACCATGCCTAGTGCCACTGGAAAAGACTGGGAAAAGTACAAGAAGTTCGCCGACGAAGAGGAGGACGAAAAGAAGATTATACCACTATCGGAAGAGTATGTCTCCTTGCAGGGCAAGGTGCTATGGACTTGGCCTTGATGAATGAGATGGGTGGGATGGAAACACGGTGCTAACTAGGCGCAAATTGTGTTGATAGAGATATTCAGGTCCTAAAGACTTATGGCGCCGCTCCCTATGCTGCATCATTAAAGAAACTCGAGAAGGATATAAAGGACTTACAAGCTAAGGTAAACGAAAAAATAGGTAAACTTCATCACGCCTAGATACGGAAGTGTATTTATGCTGACTGGGCTCTTCCGGAGTTCAGGTGTCAAGGAATCTGATACAGGGTTGGCCCCACCGCATTTATGGGATGTCATGGGAGATAAGCAGCGCATGTCTGAGGAGCAGCCATTACAGGTTGCGCGTTGTACCAAGATCATTCAGAGTGCAGATGACCCGGAGAAGGCCAAATATGTGATCAATGTTAAACAGATCGCAAAATTTGTTGTTAACCTTGGAGAGCGAGTGTCTCCCACAGATATCGAGGAAGGGATGAGAGTTGGGTAAGTCGTTTCACAGACTTTTATCAAGGGCGCTTTCTTTTTTAATATGAGATGAATATCGTTACAGTGTTGATCGACAGAAGTACCAAATTCTGTTGCCTCTCCCTCCCAGAATCGATCCTTCGGTTACCATGATGACGGTCGAAGAGAAACCTGATGTTACCTACGGCGATGTTGGTGGATGTAAGGAGCAGATTGAAAAGCTTCGTGAGGTCGTCGAGCTCCCTCTCTTGTCTCCCGAACGATTTGTGAACCTCGGTATCGACCCCCCTAAAGGCATCCTTCTGTATGGCCCTCCGGGGACTGGAAAGACACTCTGCGCGCGAGCAGTTGCGAATCGTACCGATGCTACTTTCATCCGTGTTATCGGCTCAGAGCTTGTCCAGAAGTATGTTGGTGAGGGGGCACGAATGGTCCGTGAACTTTTTGAGATGGCTCGTACCAAGAAGGCTTGCATCATCTTTTTCGACGAAGTTGATGCTATTGGAGGTGCTCGTTTTGATGATGGTGCTGGCGGTGATAACGAGGTTCAGAGAACCATGTTGGAGTTGATTACCCAGTTGGATGGTTTCGACCCTAGAGGAAACATCAAAGTCATGTTTGCGACCAACCGGCCTAGTACCCTCGATCCTGCTCTTCTTCGGCCTGGGCGTATTGATCGAAAAGTGGAGTTCAGTCTGCCAGATTTGGAAGGGAGGGCAAATGTTTTGAGAATCCACGCAAAGAGCATGAGTGTTGAGAGGGACATTAGATGGGAGCTAATTTCCAGACTTTGTCCCAATAGCACTGGAGCTGAATTGCGAAGTGTGTGCACTGAGGCGGGTATGTGTCGAATCGGATGCCCCTCGTTTTTATCATTACCATTATTACTATTAATATTATTGCATCCTCTAACGTTGGTAACCTCTAGGAATGTTTGCCATCCGAGCCAGGCGAAAGGTGGCGACAGAGAAGGATTTCTTGTCCAGTGTCGAGAAAGTGATCAAGGGAAATCTCAAATTCAACTCCACTGCTACTTATATGCAGTATAATTAGTTTGACGGGTAGGTATCTAGAGTTAGTTCAGGTACAGAGCCTAAAGTTGTACAGTACAGCAGTCAGCAAATTTGAGCTATCATTACTTGTTTTCATAAAACGCCCACATGGCTAAAGCTAGGATCGGATGTGCACTAGCTTTCTAAAGCCTTGACTCCTTGAATTCGCTATTGCAACAGATTCCAATGCTACCTTTTCGAAATCTCTGGGTAGACTAGACGGTACCAGCAGGCGTCATACTTCCTACCGAGTATCGCATTGATACTGGTACTGTAACCAACAGCGCCCATTGAAACAGACAAAGCGCTTGCCTAAACCGAATTTCTTCTGAGTACGAGTGATACACTCCTGTCCAAAAGTTCTCGCTGATCCAAAAGTACTCCAGCGGGGCTTGGCGGCAACAGAAGTATCATACCAATACAGTATACGAGACTCCGTTAAAGATGCTCCCCGGTCCGGAAGACCAAAAAAGATGGCATATTCAACTAGTGGAAAGAGCAGTCCTTGCCAATCCTCATTCCTCCTTGAGAGAAGTTACGGATAAGTCGAATATGAACTACGATACTCAATACATGAAAACCAACTAGTATCATACAGGCAACCAATAAGAATGTCCGTAGATTAGCTTACTTAATATTTCTCTCCAGGACCTGACGGATTGCCGAGGAAGTGCCTCGTGCCATGCCAATCTCCAACACCCACAAGCAAACCCTTGGGTCCTCCATTAGCGCAACCTACCGGTAGCAACCGGCATCATCACCACTCTCTTTACACTCCGTCTCGTCCCTCCATTCCTCCAATTCTCCTATTATCTCTCCTCATCCACACATATTTTCATCACTTATTCCCTCCATATTATCCTCGAATTTTATTGCCTTACCTCTTATTTTGCCTTCCGCCACTCCCGACAATCATGAACTTTCTCGCTCTGCGAAGGTTCGCATCTTCACGGGTGAGTCCCAAAAGCAACCTTTGCTCTTCTACTATAGTTCGATTCCATGTGACAAGAACTAATCCAAGCGCCACGACATGTAGATCTCGCAAACCCGTTCGTTCCACGCAACTAGACCAGCTGGTAGGCAGCCTTGCAATTGCAGTTCTGATTAAATCTCAATCATTTTCCCTCGCTATTGCCGAAATTCCTCGGTTCCACAAAGCCAGTCTTCTGACAAGGTTTCTTGATAATAGCAAAAATATTCAGCTCCGAGCCGCTTCGCGCCAAAGAAGCCCCCGCCCATGTTTCCTCCAAATATCCTGTCGTGGTATGTTCTTGGCAGTCTGTTTCACTAATTCTACGAATTTTTATTATTTTTATTTTCTTCTAAATTCTTGTTAGGACCATGAATATGATGCTATTGTTGTAGGGGCTGGCGGTGCCGGTCTTCGTGCAGCTTTCGGACTTGCAGAGGCGGGATTTAATACTGCTTGTATATCCAAGCTCTTCCCTACTAGATCACATACTGTTGCTGCTCAGGGTGGCATCAATGCCGCACTTGGAAACATGCACCCGGATGATTGGAGATGGCACATGTACGATACAGTGAAAGGATCAGATTGGCTTGGTGACCAGGATGCTATACATTATATGACCAGAGAAGCTCCGGCCTCGGTTATCGAGCTAGAGAACTATGGATGTCCTTTTGTGAGTTTATTATTAAATATAGGGCCATCCCTACGTCCCCTATCCGTGAAAGCTAATTGGGGCGGTAGTCGAGAACGGAGGATGGAAAGATATACCAGCGTGCGTTCGGTGGACAATCACAGAAGTATGGAACGGGGGGTCAAGCATATAGGTGCTGCGCCGCGGCAGACAGGTAATGATTTCTCCTCCGGCTTTCATATATAGTCTCACCGACAAATGTCCCCAACTAATGCCTATAGAACTGGTCATGCCCTCCTACATACTCTATACGGGCAATCACTGAGACACAACACAAAGTATTTCATTGAATACTTCGCAATGGACCTCCTAATGGAAGACGGTGAGTGTGTAGGTGTCATCGCCTACAACCAAGAGGATGGTACCCTCCACAGGTTCCGGGCCCATAAGACAGTCCTAGCTACCGGCGGATACGGGCGTACATACTTTTCCTGCACTTCCGCTCACACATGTACTGGCGACGGTATGGCAATGGTGGCTCGTGCTGGACTGCCAAACCAGGATTTAGAATTCGTTCAATTCCATCCAACCGGAATCTATGGTGCAGGGTGCTTGATTACCGAGGGATCCCGGGGCGAAGGAGGATATCTGTTGAATTCTGAGGGGGAGAGATTCATGGAGAGATATGCCCCAACTGCGAAGGATCTCGCTAGTCGAGATGTGGTCTCCAGAAGCATGACTCTAGAAATTAGAAACGGCAGGGGTGTTGGCCCTGATAAAGACCACATATACCTTCAACTAAGCCACTTACCAGCGGAGGTTCTCCATGAACGTCTTCCTGGAATTTCGGAGACCGCGGCCATCTTCTCTGGTGTTGACGTCACCAAGTCACCCATTCCAGTGTTGCCCACTGTCCATTATAATATGGGCGGTATCCCCACCCGCTACACCGGCGAAGTTTTAACTATTGACGAAAACGGTAACGACAAGGTTGTTCCAGGCCTTTTCGCCGCCGGCGAGGCAGCCTGTGTTTCAGTCCACGGTGCCAACCGGCTTGGAGCAAATTCACTCCTCGACCTTGTTGTTTTTGGCCGTGCCGTTGCTCACACCATCCGCGACGCTCTGACCCCAGGAACCCCACTAAAGCCAGTATCTGCCGACATCGGTGCCTCCTCTATCGCCAACTTAGACAAGATCCGCAACTCGAACGGTTCTAAGAGCACTGCTCAGATTAGACTTGACATGCAAAAGACTATGCAGGCTGATGTTTCGGTCTTCAGGACACAGGAAAGCTTGGATCAGGGTGTTGAAAAGATTCAAAAGGTCGATGCCAGCTATCGTAATTTAGGTACTAAAGACCGCAGCATGATCTGGAACTCTGACCTGGTTGAGGCACTCGAACTTGCCAATCTTCTGACATGTGCTACTCAAACTGCACACGCGGCCGCTGCCAGGAAGGAGTCCCGTGGAGCACACGCAAGGGAAGATTACCCCGAACGCGATGATGAGAACTGGATGAAACATACACTATCGTGGCAGAAGGAGCAACGCGGCAAGGTTGACTTAAAATACCGTGCAGTCGTTGGAAATACCCTAGATGAGAGTACGCCCTTCCCCTCTCTACATCCGATTGAATCCTACTGACTACATCGCAGAAGAGTGTGCGGCGGTCTTACCTTTCAAGCGTGTGTACTGAACTAAACCAAAATCGGATTCAAATCAAAAAATGCAGCCAGGAGGGGGGATGTTTCAACGGTGTTTCCAGTAGATGGCTCAATTCAACTATCGTTTTTTTTTTTCATTTCCTTTTATTTCTTGTTCACTTTTCTTTTGGCCCTTCGATTGGGATTGTGATTGTATTGTAGATGATGGAATAAAATACGATTAATTGAACATGGGAGAATTCTGTTTTTTCTCTTCCAGTGACGATCATTTTCCGAGCGAGAACGTATGCTCAGAAGAGATGAGATATTTCGTCGATGATACCCTTGGTTCTATGTATGCGGCGGATTTCTGTTTTTGCACTCTACAGTCCCGAACAGGAACGGACACCAATATTCAGCCTGCTTTCTTCCTCCATCTACATGTATCCCGTCTAGAAACCACGATCCCAGAGTTCGTTGGGGGCCAAATTACTCTATCGGTACTTGTAGAGCCCAGAGCATACAGCAATCCTGGCAGTTTCCGTCGGACACGAGCCACAACGAGCGCGGCAACGATATCCAAAAACCGCCGCGATACGGCGGACGGGGAAATCCCAAGGGAACCAAAGCACGGTACCAGCAAACCCAAGGGACACGGAGGCACTCTGCCCCACCAGGCGGCTCACACGCCCCCACACGAGACGTGTAGAATCAGTCGGGAAACTTATAGGCTTTTCCTTCTTTCCCCTCCTCCACCTCCTCCTCCCCTTCCTCCTTGAGAGAGAGGTATACTACCCTTCACTTCGCTCGGGGCAAACCGGATACTATCATTAAAACGGGCTCTAGCCCGTTGGGGATACCGCTTTGGCTGCCTGTTCTATAGTTTGATGTGAGCATGTAAACTTGGCCCGTCGTGGCCGGGAAGGGGGTAGTTTGCCGGGTTGGTCAGCCTAGTAAAGCCCGAGTGATATCACATGTATCATAAAACCACGCATATGATAGGTACACATACTATATCGGGGTACGTTTATCTCCAAACACTAGTACTGTACATTACGAGCACCAACTCCAGCCACAAAAGGCGCTTAGGCCCACGGGAACACCATATCAAATCCCAAGGCCCCATTCCCTACCCACAACTATGATCAGAAGGGAGGGCAAAAAGAGAAAAAGGCTTCTCAAAAAAAGAGGTGAACAATCCACTTTTCATTGGAATAGGTATAAAATAAAGGAAATGAAAGGAGTAATATGAGCCCTACAGGCCAACCGAACAGCCGAGCCAAGCATGCAGGCAAGGCGCAAGATAAAAAAATGAAGAGTGGGAAAAAAAAAGCCCGATATCTCCACCTAACCCCAACCAGCCAGCCAGCCAGCCAGCCAGATCACATTCCACCCCCCCAAAGCAAGCCAATCAACCAATCATCGAAGCCAAGCCAAGTAACTAACGCCAGCGAGTAGAGCAGGTAGTTCAGAGTAGACATTAAGGATATAGCTCCCCACCCCCGCCAGAGAAAAAAAGCCCGAAATCACCTTCTAGAAGGGCCACCAGGGACCATCGTTCCCATCCTCCCTCCGCCAGAGCTCATGCTCTGACGAACGATCGCTTCAGCCGCCGCCGCAGCAGCGAGCCTCTCCTTCTGTCTATTGCGGTCTTTAAGGTACGACGCAGCCTCCGGCCTCATACGTAGGATTCGTAAAATCATATCATCGTTGGGCTCAGCTTGGGCCTCCCTGCGTTTCTCTTCCTTTGCCTTCCGCATGGTGCCTAGGTTTCTACTCATTAGAACGGATTTCGTGCGCTTCGCGCCTGGGACACCGAGGAAACCGCCAAAGCCTGTGGGTGCAGGGTTATTCTTTTCTATCAACTTCTGGCGGGCCTGCTGTTGACGGGCCGCGGATGCATTGGCCATGCGCTCCGATGTGCGAATTAGGTTGTCGGTTGATTCGAAGTAGAAGAAGTTTAGGGATTGGAGTTCGTGGTATTTAGGGGATTTAAGGACGTCTATGGGGACACCGGTTGCCTCGCCGGTCTGTTCGTCCACGGCGTGGAAGAAGTCGAACATGAGCTTTGCTGTTTTAGCTTCTACCTTCATATGATCGCTCGGGGGTTGGGGGGCTTACCTGTAACCATTTGAAGACAGTCTCTGTTTCTTGTGGAGATAACTGCTTTTGTTGAGATGGCTTATCTGAAAGCGTAGGCACAAGCAGGCCTTCAATAGTAACCAAAACCTCTTTCCACAGCTTAGACATTACCAATGTCAAGGCAGCATTAGTCAGTGTTTGATTCAAGATCGCAAAATTCTCATTGAAATAATCCGTCAGTGGGACAACGGCTGCCGCAATCTCCGCTTCGGTTACTCCTTGCACGCCAGTTGACGGTGGGCGACCTCCGCCCAACCCTGTACGACTAAATAAACTGGAGACCGCTGATATGCTATATCCTTTGGAAAGCACACTCTTCAGAGCAGAGCGCGAGAGACAGTGATGAATATACGCAGACAACTAGAAATTTTGTCAGAGCAAGTGTGTTCCAAACCAAAAGGATTTCCTACCTTATCTGTAATCTGTCGTGTCATGTCCCTCTCAGTTCTCTTCAGTGTCCTGAACGCCCTCCCGAAGTAAAACTGAATGTCATCTCGTTCACCTTCCATGCTAACTCTCAGCAGAAGTCTACCTTGAGTATCCAGATCTAGCCAGTATTCCTTTGGCAAGAAATCCCCAAAGTTGGATGGGTCCAGCTTAATACTAGTTCTTCCAACACAGTCATGGTCTCCCACAGTATCCCAATCCCACACCGTCGCTGTTAGCCAGATCTGCCCCTGTGTAGTAATATCCACTGTCTCTTCCCATCTCGGATTGAGGTTGCTGTATATAACTCTGGTTTTTGCCAATCGCTTCTGATATTCGTCACCCAAAACTACATAAGGATCACTGAAGCCATTGATATCCATAGCTTTCAGGTCCTCAGCCTCCACGATCTTAATGGTGAAAACATAATTACTAGATTTCTTCCTTTGTTGACTAAGAGGTGGAGCGTGTCTTGCAAGTGTTGCCGCAACCCCGTCGACATCGACAGTGTGTTCCAACTTATCAAGTTGTTGAAGGGCGAATTCAATATTATTGAGTTTTGTGCAAGACTAGGAGCCATTAGCATTTAGATGCTTGCAATATTACGGGGTTGATAGTAGATATACCTCTGGAGCAAATTGGAATGGTTCGATTTTATCCTTGTTACTCCACGCGTCTCGCGCCATAGCCATCCATCTTTGCTGCCTTGTCTGGCGCGCTGCGGCTTCCTGCTCCGGAGTTTGTTTATCCATTTCAAAGGTAAACAGCTTTTCTAATACTTCACAGTATCTGGCAATTCCACTACCAACGGTCTTCGCTAAAGCCGTCACGAATTTCCCATACTCAAGTTCGTCCTTCCACTCAAGCTTCTTGATGTAATCGACCGTCTGATTCAGTGAGCGGAAAATGTCCACTACAGACATCGTGTGACGCTCATCATCCCTCGGTTCGCGTCCTTGCTCCTCACGAATCCTTATGATGAAGTCATCGTGCTTGATAGCCTCATCAACCCAGCCGATCACTTTGGCATCAGTATTCTTAATCCAACGCCACACGAAGTCTGCTAGAAAATCTTCAAGGCGAATTGGGAATTTGTTTTTGGGAAACGCATCCCCATAGATCCGGCGAATCTCCGATAACTCCCTGTAGAGATCAAATCCGTCTTCGATTTCCACTTCCTGGTTCTTTTCTTGGTACGCCTGCATAATCTCAAGAACCACATCTTGCGCAACAGCAGCATATTCTGGAAACACAATCTCAACAAATATCATCATCGGATCCACGGACCTAATCAGATGGATTTCCATGTTAGAATGGTAACTATAAAAAAAACACAAAATATCGGTAGGCGAAGATCAACAAGAACATACTCCATGATAGGTTCTTTGAAGCGTTTGCTAATTTTCTCCGCTAGTTTGATAATCTTCTGGGTCAATTCTACTAGGTGAAATGGATCCAACTCGTTTCTATCCTGGGGTAGTTCGCTAACAATCTCCCTGAGAACCTCGGACGCCCTACCCCGCAGCCCTTCTTTTAATTGCTCAATGTAACTTTCCAAATTACCCGATGTGAATAATGGGTCCTCGTATATGTGCTGGTTTAGGATATACATAACCCGCCCAATGGGCTTAGCCTTTGGGTCAAATGCGTGTTGGAGAAGATCATAGAGATCCCTGAGGAGGTTATCATGGATAGATGACAATATCTGGCGATAGAGGTTTTGATCCGCTATCGTCCAAGTTCGCCAATCAAAATCGGTGGCTCCTTTAGCATATAGCCATGCGGCATCCAAAGTAACAAGGTCGATGTCTTGATCCTGATAAAACTTCCGGACAACATCCAAGAACAAGATTGATCTAGAAAACTGCGGAATGCGCCAGCGTGCACAGCACTCACTCAAAAGATCTAAGGAGCTCTTCGAAAGAAGTACTGTAGGATCAGCTCCTGGGATGTCCATCGGAAGAGCATCAGGGTCCGAAAGGTCATACGAAAGGCATTTCTCAACCACGTGGCGAAAATAGACTCGAGGGTCAGGCGGAATATAGGTATACGGCGTGTCACGCGTGTCATCAGCAGCAGGAGAAGATACATCGAAATTTCCCATGTCGACTGGGTGGTCAAAGCCGTACATAGAAGAGGATGCGTCCGACGATGTGGATGAGCGTGAAAGATCATGGTAGGGGTGTGCACTACTTTGTTGCAAAGATTGTGGCCGAGCCGTGATCGGACTCGGACCAGAAGTCGTTTTCGCGAGCTCTGAAGGATTCGATTGTACAATTTCGAGCATGATCTGGGAGAGAGCCGGTGTCTCCAACCTCCGCCACGCTTCCCATGCCTCATCCGTATCAAAATCGTCACTCCGCAGTGTCCGTCTAGTATTCCCGAGGCTTAAGTTATTACTATAGGCCTTCATATCCATGAGGGCTGCCTTCTCCGTCCATGCGGACCTGTTCACGTTAATATCTTGCTGGCATGTCTGCAGAGATACACCAAAAATCCTAGCTACCACCTTCACCAAGGGCATATCATTGACACTGTAGCTTAGGGGGGCCGGGGGGGCCGCGACCATCGCTGTGGAAGTCCGCCGGGTCTCCTCCGCCAGATTCTGATCATGCTGAAGCAGCTTGGATTCCAAAGTTGCTAATTGTGACGCCAATTCTGGATAGCTCCCAATCCAATCCTTATCCTTAATGACGCTGTACATAAGCCTCACGAATAGTGCCACATGACGGTCAGATAACCATTTCCATGAATCATCTTGCTTGACCTTCTGTAATTCCTTCGTAGCCGAAGAGTAAAAGATCAAGACCAGGTCCTCAGCTCGTCGAGACTTTGCTACTCCCTCGTAGAAACGAGGCTCCCTGAAGGCGGCGTAGAAGGCTCCAAATGTTCGCTTCACAGCAGCATCTTTGTATTCAGCACCAGGTTCCCTTCCCATAACCACACCCTCTAGCTTTGGCTGAAGTGCAGGTAGAAACCCTTTAGGAAACTTGTTGCCCTTGGAGCCTCGGCTCGTGTGGCTAGAGAAATCTCGCATCAACTCATGGAAGCTAGTCGACGAGCGATGTATTTGTGGCGGAGCGGGAGCGGGGACCTGTCGCCTAGGACGGGGCTGGAGGAGGTAGGCCAGGTAAGCGCAGCGAAGGGAATAGGTGTAAGCATCGTCAGCGGTCACCAGGACTGATTGCCTCGAGCGTTGTGAACCACCAAGACCTGTTCGACGCTGGCGGTGGGACATCGGGGAGGTGATGAGGTAGCGCGGGGGAAAGTGCTCTTAATGATAGCAGATGATGGTGGAAGGTGATGATGTAGCGCGTTAGCAATCGTCACAGGGCACTGCTTCTCCTAGTTGGACGGGTTCGGTAGGGTTGAGATTGCGTCGATATCCGACCTCACACAAGGCGGAGGGGTTGAGGCGCAAGGGCAGCGGAACCACCACAACCACAAAAAGCAACACGAAATCGACCGCCACCACGGAAAAGACACCAACTCGGGCGGAAATGATAGCAATCAAGAGACACGGTATAACAGCTGTACGGTATGCCGGGTGGAGAGAGTGGGGCGTCAAAGCCAATTAGTATCAAAAACAAACCAAATCAAATCAAAACAATCAAGCGTCAGGCAGACCGGGTTATTGGGCTATGATACGGGAAATGGGCAGCAGGACAGGGCAAGGGGGTGCTGTTGGTTCAAAGCAGGAGCCGTGGGAGACCTGATGACCCCTCTCGCCTTCAATTTCGGCCACTGCAAAGGGCACAAACAAAACAAGAGAACACCAGATATTGGAATTAGTGGGAAAAAGTAGGAATAACGTGATGATCAGGGCTAGTGCTGCTGTTATTTCGGGGGATAGCGGCAGTGGTACCGCACGACGTTGGAACCCCTCATCCAGCCAGTGTTGCTCTCACCAAATTTAACTGTGCTGCCATCTTTCGTTGTTGTTATTGTTGTAAATTCTACGGTCAGCTTCTGTAGCCGCTGGATATTCGCAACCTGACGAAAAAGTGAAACCCGTGAAATCACAGAGTCTATCCCGGAATTGTTGCAATACAGCAACTAAGAACCTCCGTATGGGATGGTACGGTAGATTTGACGAACTCATTTAGAGGGGCCATCCAGTCCAACAAGAAAGCTCGTTCGCCTAAATTGTCTTATTATACCCGGACAGTTGGTGGTATGGGTGCCATGTCTCTATAGAAAGAATGGTAATGCAATAGTAGTGGTAGTACTTAGAGATGAAAAGAGTATGATACCGTATGGCATTGCAAATACTGTACGAAGTATCATCGTATACAAGTGCTCATGCGGTGTTCGAGTACATGCGGCAATGTACAGTACCGGTGCAGTACGGAGACTAGTTCACATCTCCATGCGGAAGGCCTGCCGGCTTGTGCGTGGGAATGACAGGTGTGGAGAATGCAAAAGAGTTCAGGAATGGATTCTCTCCTCCGTTATTTTTTCAGCCCCTAGCTGTGAAGCAGCTAGCTATATGAATCCAGATATCCACACCAAATCGGTAACCTTACTTGCCCTCCCCTCCGACTTTGTTGGCATTGAAGGCTTGACCAAAGGCTAGCCATGTCATTCCGGCCGACCAATTCGTCTGGTGCTCAATATGATCTCCAACTGCAGCACCAAAGCTAACGAAAATCAGCGATTGCCATACAACTCTGATATCGTATCCCACCATAGCTAGTGCTGTGTCGCCCACTCAGCGAGCAGCTGTTGCCTGAACAGGCAGCTTATTTTTGAATCCTCCTGACTGGTTACATCAACAGCGGTGCACGTTACGAGACCGCTACCTTAGCTGACCTCAAACGCCTCAGCATTCCTATTCTGAAAAGGGAAGAAAAAGGAAAAAGGAAAAAGGAAACGCCAAAACCACAAATTAATACCGTATTCCGGGGGTCGTGAGGTTAAATACCTTGGTATTATTAGGGCCTCGGCAACCTGCCACTCAAAGATGGTGGAACGTTGACCCAAGATACAATACGGTAGCTGGAGGGTGGGGGGGCAGAGGGAATGTTAGCTTGTATCACAAGAAATGGAAACACAAGTAAAAACTAGACGGAAAGACTTTCTTCCCCAGACGTCGATGCTGAGACGGTTTCAAGAAAGGGGGGAAAGGAGAGAAAAAAGAAAAAAAGAAAAAGAGTATCGGCACTGTGACTTATTATGGTGGACTCCCCCATCTTTCGTTCCATCCCCAACGATACAGCTTCTATCCCTATGGCACAATTGGCAGGCTCGTGGCTAGCAAGAGAAGGAGTATGAGTACCGGTAATATGTATGGTTTTGGTACAGCACTAGATATAATACGGCCAACCGTGAACCATCTAACCACGAGAATCGCTCCCATATGATACAAGCACCAAAAGTCCCGATTTGCTGCTTCAAAGTTCCGCCCCTTCACCTTCACTCCCCCGTTCCTTCTCTTTCGAACCTTACGAACCTTCTGACCAGTCTTCCACGCCTTCCCCCAGTCCTCGTCCATGTCTCACAGGCCCACTTGAATTTGTCAATCATCACTTCCTACGGTTACTGAAGCGTGCTGTGCGAATACCGTACTGCATTCATAAGGATTATGATATGTTCTTCCCCTAAGCTCAAAACCTCGTCCCAGCGCAGATCGCACCGGCCCTCCCCAATTGTCCTCCTAAGGCATGCCCAAGCAGCCCTCGTAAAGCGAGAACCCCCCACTCCCCGCCCCGTCGCTCACGTCCTGGTGTCAACGGCACCCCCGACAAAACCCTCGTCATAAGTATTCTCAATGCCTGTCATTTTGTTTCTCCCCCCCTCTTCGTCATTGGGTCCGCACGAATTACATGACATAACCGAGCGAGGTATTAAAAAAAAAAAGTAAAGTAAAAACGCAACAAAATGAGTTAAAAATGACCCAGCAAAAACTTTACGCACTCCCTCTGCACGTACCAGTACGGTATAGTTTTGAGGTGAACTTGAGTGGCCCTCAATTGCAAAGAAATAAGATAGTGGGAAAAAAAGGTATACTGTAGCAGCATATGCTCGAGCACTACGAGATTGGCCAAGAATGCTGAACTTTTTTCTTTCAGTTTGAACCGCGCAATAATTCCACCGTGAGTAGTAAATCATTACCTGCTTCTCCCTACCGTCCGGTATCCTCCCCTTCCCTCCTTCTCCCCGAGCACTACTTCAGTGCCTCATCCTCGCTTCAGTTTTAGTTAATTCAAATATATTTATTCAGTCTTGGGGTTAGTGGGCAGCATGGTTCTGAGAGAGATTCACTTATTTTAATTACTTTTTCCCGAGAAAAGTAGTCGGACTTTTTAATTCGTGATGATATAAGGTGTGACAGAGAGGAAATGTCTTATTCGTAGAGAGAAATTTGGGCTAACACAAGTAGAGCACGACCTGTGCAGGAATCACAAAAAAATATTTGTGTCTTTGCTCCCTCTTTCCCCAGTGAAAAGAGAAAGAGAAAAAAAAAGAGGAGAGAAATAGCAGCAAAAATAAGGAGAGAAGAAAACTGAAAACTGATATGATGCCCGCCAAAACAAGAGCAGGGGAATAGGATGCCCGTTGTTGATGGAATGCCAACAATGGATGCCTAACATCCCAGCAGATATTTCGGCCCCAAGTTTACAGTATGTCCCGACCATTCACTGCTATCACCGTATTTCATCTTAGGGAGATATCTCTTTCAATTCAAGCTCTCATAGTTTCGAAATTCCGGATGTTTCTATTCGATCGGTCGATTCAATTCATGAAGTTCACAAAATAGATTCGGTGCGAGTCAATTGTCACCATAATCCTAAATTATTTGAGACAGAAATGGCGGGGATCCATTCTTTGTCTGGGGAAGTTGACCCTGTCGGCCGGGGGAGTCAATCAACACCCCAGGATTCTTTTAACTTCTCTGCTGACAGGCATTCTGTCAAACAGGACATTCTCTCCCCCTGTTTTTATTTTGGCAGGCATCCTATTAGTTGTCCGAGAAGAGAGAGAGGGAAAAAAAAAGAGGCCTCCCTAATATCGGATACAGTAATGAATCACGAGCTTACAGTGGCCGTTTGCGGTAATGAGCTGTGAGAACTGAGAAAAAAAGGAGGATACCAGGAAAGAGATAACACGGCAGTGTACCGGTAGGTGTTCACCCGGCAACGGGGACGCTCATCACGACACGACGGTTTAATCTAGGTGACTGGTATTCTTTTTGGCCTTGTCACGGCAAAGGGAAGGGGGATGATGAGGGGTTGTTGAGTTTGATGAGCGATGGTCTGCGATCTCACCAATTCATCACAGAAAAGAGAGTTGAGAGCCCTGTGCCCGCAAGTGAGTTTAGCTTAAGTACTCGAGTACAGCACAGTGCAGTGCATGGCCCATGGAAGGCTGGAAAGGGCAGGGTGCGAGTGGGAGGAAGAAATCGGAATAGCGTCAATTATTCTCAGCCTTTGGAAGCATGAGTGTTGGGGGATGATGATGAGGGGGGTAAAGCAAGACCTTTTTTCTGGATCCCCGATCCTTCCTTCTTACTACCGTATATTGTATATATTTATTCTCCGCCAGAGGTTAGGAAGATGGAGCGCATGCAAGAGTGCTCGTACAAGTTAAGTTATGTAGGCAGGCAGGCAGAGCTATCCTCCGCAGGTGGCAGTCCGGAAGAAATAGAGTCGTAGCACTTCCCGGTACTCGTATCGTGCAGGCACGTCTCTGTGGACATTTTATTTTCAATTTCATTCCGGGGGTGGGGTGGGTGCTCAAAATGGAAGAAGATAGGCAGAGGAGAGAACAGGAGTTGATTGGCGGACTTTGAACTCCCTCCCAACTCTACCCTGCTCTACTACTCCTTCGCTCACACGTCGTACATAATACATCCGGGCACCCGCACCTTTTTGGGTCCCCATTTGCACCCTCGCACACATCTTGGTCGATACAGAAGCTTCGGTTCCTGTACAGTACACTTCTGTCTAATAAGTCCTTGTACGGTTGCTGGCAACAGCACAGCACAAATTCATATATAATAATTCCATAACATAGTAGGTGGCAGAAATTTCAGAAATTTCTCTCAATTGTCCAATTTTTGGAAGTCTCTTATAAAGTGGGGAATGAAGAGGAAAACAAGAAAGAAGGAACAAGAAATAATAGGTCTACTCAGGTTAGATATCAAATATATTAACTTTTTTATTTTATTATTTATTATTTCAATTCATAATTGGTAGAATATTTAATACTTGTAGAAAGATGGTAAAGCATATTCTCCAGTATATATATTCTGATAGCTTAACTTGCTGATTTCCAATATTGATTCTTTTAATAATAAAAATAATAAATTTTACAATTAATGAAGTTTAAATATTTTATTAATAATAATAGTTATCATGATAACTTACTATTATAAACTATATATAAGAAACTGCTCTTTTCAAATAATTCCCACTATAAGCAGTTTCTTTCCAAATCTTATCATAGTATACAAAACTCTATATTTTTCCAATTCATGATAGTAGAATGTGACTATATGGTAACATTCAAGCTCCAATATGGACTTGAAGATTACTTACTACTATTATTATATAATTTAAAAAGATAAATTCCAAGATTAAATAAACTTCTTATAATATAATTAAGAATACACATTTTTAATAACTAAAGTATATTGTACCTAACTTAAGAAGCTTTCAGTTATTTAAGATTTGAAATTAAGATTTTCTAATTTTGAAATTATATAATAGTAAATATGGTTCCGGAAGACTAGAGGTAGACTGAGTTTTCACATAAAATCCGTGACAATTTTAGGGGTAACGGCAACCGTAATGCTTGGGATTTGTCTTGGCACTATAGGTTAAAGATGCCAAATCATTAT
>Ga0307509_10000896_pt1 | contig 50961 bp, 60 predicted proteins | sample 10_EM_MG_FD_202245 | JGI IMG/M metagenome (GOLD analysis project Ga0307509, IMG submission 202245) | Populus trichocarpa ectomycorrhiza microbial communities from riparian zone in the Pacific Northwest, United States - 10_EM | ecosystem: Host-associated > Plants > Roots > Unclassified | place... | reverse complement strand
CGTCAGGTTGCGTCAGATGCGTGGTGTGGTAGGGTAGTTGCATCCTGATTCGCGATTTGCGTTTCAGCGTCAGGTGCATCAGACGCACAGAACGCACAGAACGCAAGGTATTATTTTTGCTGATGTTCTTGAGACTCTGTGAAAACTACAATAATACCTTCGAGGTATTCTTTATAGTGTGGGGCAATGACTTTATCAGCTACTTTATACTCTGGCCCTTGATTCTGTATTGCGGTGAGATTGTAATTGGCAAATCAATCAGGGTAGACATTTTACTGACAAGCAAACTGTCAAATGCCATATGAGTGTGGCTGGATAGTCTAAAATATTGCTTGATCGCACTCAGTTCAATACCATAATGGTATCTAAGATTTGTGCTATATCCACACGCATTATAAAGTAGGTTAGATTTCACAACTTGATCTTTGCTATGGGCAATAGCAACGATGGAGTATGGTTGTCCATGATAGGCATTGGATATGCCTGAAAGCATGGACCAAGTCAGGACTAGTCATGTGAACTGCTATGAAAGACTGGGCCTGCCGGACTGCGAAGCCTTTGCTCATGGAACTGGTGTTTCTATAGATTGCCACAATCCCCATAGGCCTGATCTAGTCCTTTCTTGTGAACCTCATGAGCCAGCCTGCTTGTTGGACTTTGATTTGAATAAGAGAGTAGATCCTCGATAGGCCTCTTTATTGCGATTCGATGTGATCTCGCCTCATGAACTTGACCACTAATTGGTTTCTGCCCTGCTGGCATAACCGACAAATTGATTTCGCTATTGCATTTGCTACAATAAGTTGTGAGAGTACTGTGGTATTCTGTATTGGATACCACATCTTTAAATACTCAGCCTGTTAGAGCCACAGGACCCAGGCATGTAAACGTAGTGATAGGTTTTCCTTGTTTCATCCTCCAGAGGGTTTTTCCCCCTTTGTCTACTATTATAAGTCAATTTACATATTAAATATTTTTTCCAAAATCATTTCAGAGTTAGTATAAATATGTAGCGAACATCCCTCTTTACTTCCAAGTAGTTGTAAAATGTTGGCCAATTCTTCTTTATGTCTCCCACTTCCTAGAATGCTTCATTGTCGCTGAGCGAACAGCAAGTACTACAAACCACTCCTTAGTTGGACTACACTAGCATGGATGCAGGAGTGTCCAATTGGTCTACACGGATAGCATCTGTTCTCCATCTTTTGGTAATCAAAATACAGATGAAAGACTAATTTTCTCTGTAGGTGTATCTTCATACAACAGGTAGCAGAGGGGATCATGATAATAGTAAAATCTGTTGACACTTAGGCAGTGTCTCTACATCAAGATCTGGGAGACAAATGATTTTCCCTGGATATATGGTAGGCCAAAACCGAGGTGGCAGATTTAGAGCACATACCAGTCACAGGTTGTCCCGACACTTCAAAGTTCACCCTCTAGCGTCTTCCTGTTTGTCCAACAATCAAGTCTGGCCATTCTCCACTATAGACTCATATAAGCCCAGTGTGTATATTCGCATACTGAGGCAGGGCAAGGAGCCTTTGAACCCCATCTCGTAGATGTTCTATATTTCGCACTATGTTATAAATGTGTTGTGAGATGGTTGATTCTACATCCGGGTATAGCGTGGTGCTTGCTGCTTCAATCATACTAATTGTATGTTCTGGTTAGTGACAATATAGAGCCTGAGTGACCTCAACTTTGAATTCATGACAAACTGGAAGTTGTTTTCCCCATAATTCATGATACAACTCTTGCATCATGAGTATTGTAAAGGCAAGATGCGTCTTGGTGATGGCTGTTCAGGTTGCCGAAGCTTGTTAGCATAGGTAGTGGGATGCAGCTTTGCAACTGAGGTAAAATTATCTGATGCTGTTAATTTATCTTGGGCAGAGTTACCAGAGTAGAAGTACAAACTGTGAAAGGTATACTGTCTTACTGCTAGGACCAAGGAAGAGGAAATTCTGTAAAAGGGTTGGAAGGTAGGGGAACTGAAACCTGGATTTGGAGAAACTATAGGGGTGTAAAAAGAGGATGATAGATTGGTGTAGTAACGGAAGAGCTTGTGTGAGGAACAAGCAGAACAGGAAGAATTTGGTTGGAAGGCCTTTCTGTTGTAACTGTCGTGTGACCAAAGATAGACAAAAACTAGGGTCTGATTGTGTAAACAATAGAGTTACGGCCTCATCTATCACAATCGCAATACATAACGTATTTGACCTAGTAATGGAACACTCACCAGATATGGGACACTTGGCAATTACAGTGTCCCACATAATAAAATAGGAATATCCCAACCAAAGCAATATATATTAATCTGTAAATCAATCGATAGATAGTTGATGTATCTTTAAATATGTTCTAGCAATATCACTCTCCCATTGGCAGAAATGATTAAGCAATAGTACGAGATGTAGAGAGGTAACCAATAAGCTATATAGTGAGTAATGTATTTTATATAAAATTGATGAAAAATGGTAAAATTATTTTAACTGCTGGAGAAGGTAGAGGCACATCTTCTCCTGAGCCTGCATGTTGTAAAATGTTAATTGAATATCTACAAAGTCCAAGTCGTTGATTTCGATCAGTTCAACCTTCCAAAATCACAATACCTTTCAGTTTTTATCATAAAACTATTAAGACCTCCATTAATACTGTTTAAAACTGCTGAAAAATGTTTTATAAATACCTGATAAGCCTATAATAATGCTCTATAATGAATCTTGTCTATTTAGGCTTTAAAGATAATATTTGCTAACACCTGTAGGAAATGTCCTAATTTACAACATATTGACTATTTTATATTTCATACAATTGATAGAAAATCATAAGCTTATGCTATTTACTACAGACTGCTAGGAACATATATCTTTTCATATTACCTATTATTGTACAATATAAATTACAAGTTGGGTGACTTCAAGTATAATATTTGTATTTTACACAAGATTTACAATATGTAGTTAGCAGTTTCAGTTATTTAAAGCTGACAAGAATTACAGAAACAAAAGTATAATTTCATTCTGAAACTAGTAGAATACTTAAAATATGTATTAGGTTATATACAGAGTAGATATATTATACTTTTGTGTCTGTCAAATATTATACTGATTGAAATCAACGACTTGCACTTTGTAGATATTCAATCAACTTTTTACAACATGCTGGCTCAGGAAAAGATGTGCCTCTACCTTCTCCAGCAGTTAGAATAATTTTACCATCTTTTATCAATTTTTATATGAAATACATTACTCACTATATAGCTAATTGGTTATTTCTGTACACTTTGTACTATTGCTTAATCATTTTTGCCAATAGGAGAGTTATATTAGTAGACCGGATTTAAAGATATATTAGCTATCTATAGATAGATTTACAGATCAATAGAGTTAGTTTTGGTTAAGGTATGCCTATTTTAGTATATGGGACACTGTAATTGCCAAGTGTCCCATATGGAGTAAGTGTCCCATTACTAGGTGAAATACGTTAACGTGTACCTTATTTCCTACCCTATTTAGACATTAAGGATCTTTCAAAATGTTTTATACATCTGTATATGAAATTCCGGGGGTAGCCTGAGGGTGAACCTCTCCAGACCTTTCTGCTAAAAATGAAGCTCAAAGGTATCTCAAGCGAGTGCAACATATATTGGTAACAATTTTGGCCAGGATCCTGTCAGTCTGGCTCTCGGTTCGGAGAGGATTGACAGCTGTAAGTGAAAGTATGCTCTGTATGTACAGCTTTCTTGGCGACTGTACACATTACAGCCTGGGATGGACTCGCAGGAAGTGGAGGTGTTGGAGCTGCTGAAGGATTCCTGGTTGCTACAGATAATGAGTAGTCGCTGTAGGTGTCATGAAAGCTCTACAGCCAACATGGAAGGAATTGAGTTAACCAGCAAGCATGGCAGGTCAGATAGGTGTGTTACAGATAAGTGGAAAAGTGGAGAGCCCTTCAGTAATCCGTTTCCACATCAGTCTTACTCAGGTAAGACACACTGTTGCCCTACTGCTGAGACTCATAATTGTGTTAGACGTGCCAGCATATTTGTCGGTAACTAAATGATTACGACTACACTTGTGACCCCTCCTTAATGATCATTCACCCTGTTCTCCAATTTTATAGAGTTGTTTATCATCCCAATTTTGGTATAAAATATGTATCAGGTTTCTATCATATCTTTGACTAGTCACCAAAGATTACTTCTCTTGCGAATTGAGGGTAAAATTATCCAAGTGATATTGTAAGAAGCCAGTAGCCAATATAAATTATGCTGGGAGAGATATTATATTCGGATGTAGTTAATACACTATATTTGTCTATATTTGTGCAAATGTCTAGCAATAGTATTATTGATGGGCAAAGCCAATGGGCGAATCAGCCACACAGGAACTTTCGACCATGATAGCCGCACATTTCTCCAACTCCGCAATTCTGTACCCATAAAATTTATCATTGCAAATTAAGAATGTTATATCAGACTACTGGCTCGGGTGATTCTGTAGGAGGACGGATTCTAAGAACGTGACCACACCGAAGAAACACAGTAGAAGCAAGGATCACAAAAAAGATAAAGATAGTTCAAAGTAGAAGCAAGCCGTAAAACTTAATATCGTTAAGCCTGCAAGTTTCACGCAATAAGTTGGGTTGAGAATGGTTGCTTATCAGAATAGGGTGTCTCACGCTTTAGTTACATAGAATAATGTAAAGCAAGAGGCTACCTATCAACTATTGTGACCTTTTGTGAGCACCCTGCTCAGCTCACGGCTGTCCAACTAACTTGACCAAGGTGAGCAAACACTCAGAGGTAGTTGGACCGCTCGGATATTAACTATCTCCACAAATAGGCACTGTTCCCGGTGATGTCTCACCCGCTTCATCAGCATGAGCCAAACCCCTTTCCTCTGAGTAGCATGTTGGTGGTCAACTAACATGCCCACCCGTGGGATAATATCTCATGGGAGTGACTGGCCCAGCTGTGCCTTCGTCTATACAAGCTACACAGTCCATTGGCATATCTACTTGGGGAGACTAAGCTTCTAAACCAGACTGCATGCTTCCTGGATAAGAAATCTCCTGCTGATTGAGGGCATGGGCCCTACACACAGCCAACCCTGTTCGACACTCTTCAATTGAGACAAGACTAACACCTGTAGAGTCCACTAGTAACCCATGGTAATGCTACAGTTCACGGGGTAGCCGGGAACTCAAGCTGGTGTCACAAATCGTGACTAAGCAAGGCAGATTTCACATGACTAATAATTATTAGTCATAAGGTATGTTGGGTTTTGCACTATGACGTCATTTGACTCATAGCTTTCACATGACTGCGCACTTGCGAGGCATTGGTTGATTATGATTGGTTAATGGTTTCATGACGTCACGATGGTGACGTCATATGATGTAATGATTTCGCACATGACTCAGATTACGAGTCATGGGTTTTAAGCATACAACTCATTCGAGCGTATGATCGGGTTTATTGGTTTGGATCGAGTGAAAAGGATGTGCGCAGTTGATTGGTAAGAATCAGCTGATGGATTTTCGCACCATGACTAATTATGAGTCATGGGGGCTATGTTACACGATGGTGACGAGTTACCGGGGTTAGGGTTGTGGGAAGATGCCTATAAAAGGAGCTTCGTTCCGACCAAGAGATAGGATCTTCACGCAACCATCTAAGTACTTTTCTATACATAAGATATTGCAATACGATCACGCTTTACTCTCCTTACATACACTCCTCCTCTACGAGAGCCTACGCTCTAAGAACCTGGAGACTATTGAGATAGTCTCGACAGGTCGCCCGAACATAGGACTATTGTGATAGTTCTATCAAGCACGACAATCCACCCATCTTACTATCTGAAGAGATAGTACATTCCTACGGCTTGGTGCAGAAAAGCGAGACTCGCTTACGCAAGAAACGACGGTCGTTGCCTGTTGCATACATGCTCAACAATAGGATTGTTACAGCTGGGGTGGTTGTCCAGCAAGGCTCACAGCTTCCGCGGTTAGCCCCAAGGCCTCTACAGTTGACCATACTACTACCCACCAGTGAAAGTATGCCCATTGGTGGTTCCGAGGCATTATCCAGGTGGTGCCCCCAGAGGCGGTCACCCTCACACCCCTTATATATTGTTCAAGCAGCTTCTGCTAGGTTGGATAGCCACCATTCATACAGAGTTATGGTAGTGTTCTGATGGATATCACTTTACTGGAAAGCACACAACTATGCAGCCATTCAGTGATGTGGCGCCGTACAACCGCTGGGGCTGGAGGGGGTGTTAGGAATATTGCTGCAGAGTGACAGGAGGTTCAGACCACTCCTGCTCCGTCAGGAGCCTGTTTCGTGCTATATGAACCGGTACTATGAACATCTACAAGCCTCACCATAGTTGGATAACTTTCTCCCAAGTCCCCAGATGACGTTGTCGGCCAAGGTAGCATACTGGACTACCTCAGTAGGGTAACTGGGTCCCCATGGTAGGGTAATCATATTTCTGAGAGAGGGTAAGTTTAGCCCTTCACGCCTTTATTCCCTTCACGAGTGCATGCGACCATATATAATATTACTCTGGCGACCCATGCCGTGATCAATATCTGACTTTCACTTTATTCGAACATGCTCTTACAAGGTTACCCTGTCTTACCCTATGCCACCAAGTCACTTTGTAGACACTTGTACAAACTCATACCTACCAATAGTCTACCAAGTATACTTGTCTATCCTCAATCTAGTTATGTCTGCGTATACCGTATCAACTTGAGTCTAGTCCACTGTAGCTACCTATTTGTCGGTTCCATACACGTACAATTCCTGGTAGAACTTGATTATACAACGATTGCTTGTCGTGGTGTTGCAATACAGCAGTGATGGGGAAGAGTCTGTTATAATCAATTGTCTCTAGGCAGTTAATTTGTTAACATATGCTACAAGTGTTATAGACCGAGACCGAGAGTTCACAAGGGGGGATTATATTTGATAACTTGTTATTTTATCTAATTATATACAGATCCCTTGCCCTGGAGATTAGTAAATCCTGGGTGCGATACAGGTTTTAACAACTATGTCAAACCACTTTCCTTTTGGCGCCGACAATGGTTATTACAAGTGACTTGAATGTGGCCGTTCACAATCAGCAAGAACAGATCCTGGCTGTCATGTCTGAGTGTTGTATCCTGACGCAGGTGACACATTTTCTGCGTCCTGTCGGTCCTGTGTGTCCTGACCTAGGTTGGAATGCTGCACCACGTCTCATTGCGTCTGGTGAATCCGGAAACTCTGTGTTCTGTCCAGGCACAGGCAACTCACCATCTATGCCTCCCATGCATCCTGACTCCAATCTCACCACCATCGGACATCAGGATTGACTACTACCGCTGAGTATCCCCTAGGCCAACTCCAGGGTTCAAGTTGGGGCAGTGGTATATCTTTGCAAATCAAATATGGATAGTGGTGGCGGCTGGTGGGAAAGCCATCGTACCTTTAATCTTAACTTTGCTCTAAAGATCCAGACACAGTACTATTTTCAGAACTTCATCTTTCTCGAAGCGAAAATGCCAGCTCACTCCATTGTGAAAGCGAGTGATAGCCAGAACACTGTCTAGTCTAGCACACAGGCTGTTCATGGAGGCTGCTCGGGACTTAGCCCCCAACGCGGCGTGACACACTCAGACTCTTGATCAACACACTCAGCACCCATATTCCCGAGTACAAGCTGCAATACGCCACCCTAACCAGTAAACCAATCCCAAATGCGATACCGGGAGGTTACAGGCTTCGCTGCCGCCCTCATGCTGGTATAGGATTCATCCCTGCAGGGCTATTATTCATGAAGTTACAGCCTGAGAGCTGGCGATCTCTGGATTAGAAGGCTGATTCCACCCCAACTGGGGGACCGATTTTGGTTCTGTTTGCGGGAGGTGGTTGGCCTCGATGCCAGCTATTCAATGGTATAAGGTCCGTCTCTATCGCATCAAAGCTCAGGAGATGGCTATCCTCTGTGGGGAGGATTTTTATAGTAAGCCTGGTAATCTTTTACTTGACAGCAGATTACTCCACAACTGCTTCACTGATTTGGTTCTGTTTGCGGGTGGTTGTTGGGCTCGACGCCAGCTATCCAATGGTATAAGGTACATCTGTATCGCATCAGAACACAGGATGTCGCTGTCTTCTATGGAGAGGATCTTTATAGTAACGCTGGTGAGCTTTTGCTCGACGGCAGAACACATGACAACGGTGTGAGGAATTTTGATTCTGTTTGCAGGATGTTCTTGGGCTCCCCACTGGCTTCACAGGGATATAAGATTCATCCATCCGGGATTTTTATTTATGAGGTTCCAGGGTACCGGCTTGGGAGGGATGGCAGGAGGCCAGAGCGGGAGGGGTGAACTTTAGCAGGTATTTTGTCAGAAGGCTGTCTATGCATATAGGTGTTTCTATGTCGATTAGCGTGGATATTAGAACGATAGTAGAATAGTAGTGGATTTAATTATTTGATAGTATGAAATCGATCGTGACCAAGGGGACCAGGGTCAGAACTAGGTAAAGGGGGGACCCTTGGCTATAGTCAGTGCTACGTCTGCTGCATTCTGACTATTAGGTGCTGCCTCAGGTGTGTCCTGAGTATTAGGTAGTACGTCCGGTAGATCCTGAGTATTATGTGCGGTATCTCGTTGCATCCTGGCAGCGGTGTGGTACCCGGGTTTCGTCCTGATTTGTCATTTGCGTTATGGCGTCCTGTGCGTCTGATGCACAGAACCCTCAGAATGAAAGGTATTATTTTTACTGATGACTGTTTGCAATAAGCCTCTGTGGTAATGCATAGGATCCAGCCTAAAGTTTGTTCACGAGTGGCCTGTCTAGACTGTAGGCTACAGTGTGACTATAACGGCATATCTCCTCAAACCTGGCAATGGCTGGACTTCAAATATGGACACAGTTTCATATAATAATAAGTGATTATCAACAGATATAATTAAGACGACTTCTCAGGAAAAACTTTCAGTTTGAGTAACCGGAATAGAGGGGACAATCCCCACTAGGATTCCTGAACACTGCAGAGAAATCCCTGCCAAAATTACAGTTTTCTCTTGTATGTCTTTGGTTCTTCCTATTACATATAGCATATGGTCAGTCTAGTCCTATATCATTGAGGTGAAGCATTTTGATATGCACGTGAAATTTATTATATTTGAAAATAAATGCAGATGGTATGAAGAGGAGAAGATTATGTCATGATTCATTTAGATGTGCTAGCCGAGGAGGTTGTGGGAATGGTGGCCATCGGTGGAATGGAGAAGACACGTTTAGCAAAATGAGGAAAGATAGAAGGATAACTCGTTGGTGATCTAGACTCATTATGCCACTTATAGGTGGAGTAGTTATGTATTATAAGTGGTCAGGGTAAGAGCATTTAGCCGAATGACACCAAGTGGCCCTCTTGACTGTTCAAACATGATAGACCTCATAACTCGTAGTTTACTCTTTGCGCTTTGTTTTGGTTCCAACAGGTGATTCTGTTGTTGCATAGCCTCCCTTGACTACGGACAAACTGAGATTTAGTCCTTCTCACAATTAGAGTGATTGTTTGGCTGGAGTTAGGTCATCAGGTGCCCAACCTAAAGAGATTGACCGAAATGTTCAGATCACGGCAGATATTTGCCCCATAGTAACAAAATAGTGAGTCGTCCCAGGTAGTATACCTTAAGCCCACAGCCACCTTGAGGCATCGGCATGTTGGCCAGGTATTTTCGTGAGTGTGAGGAATATTGGAATCTTGCTACTCACTATATTCAGATTCAGTGAGGGAAAACTACTACAATAAGTATGAGCACTTCTCATAATGTTACTAGAATACAGTACTTCCAGAGTACTATTGTTTGAGACATACTGCACCAATCTTAGCCTCATACAGATCTCACACAACTCTCCATACGTTGTTCATTACACAGTAAGAACGACATTATAACCTAAGGGAAAGGTACAACAATTGTGAAAACCAGCCTCGTCGTGACAACTCACACAGTGTTTGATATCGACAAAACACAATATCCCTCTGTGTACATAATACCGACAGCCCAGCCTCTTTCACAACCTGCGGTAAACTAGATTTTATCGCTCGTATAAAAAAGTCAAGATTGGGGAATGATCAGTCTTGAACCAAATCGGAGTTGAGAATTTGAATATTCATGTGCCACATGAAGATGGGGCCTTGTGCTTCGAGATGGATAAATGAACTCCTGTTTTCTCATAGTTAGTTATTTTGATTATCCATCATAATCACTTTTCTCATCACTGTATCTTCTGTATATAGAGTATTATTCTTTCCTTTATTTATTTATTATTGGACTTGATTTTATCACACCTCGTTTGGCCTTATCGATCAAGGCCCCTTGTTCTCAGACCAGTGGGCATCAAAACTACCCTGTAATAGCTAATTTTGATGCAAAATGCGCGGAGTGTGCGAGAGAGGGATGAGCACAAGAGGTATCTCAGGCCGGGAAATTTGCAAGACACTGCTGGCCTCCAGCCATAGTTGTCAACACTGGCTAACATCTGATAGTATTGGTAATCCAGTTATCACTACCTTATGGGCTGGATTTACTACAGGGTCATGTTGTCTCTCATTTTTCAATCATCGCTGGTAAGAGAAGGGTTTTGCATCGTATAGCAATACAGAAGGCATGAACCAAGTTCATAATACATGGAGTATAGTATCTGATAATGGACTCGTGATTTGCATCTGCTTCATGCCTCACTGCTTGTTATTCTGCGCCTTCCATGGCTATTGACTCCTTAAATATCACAATTTTCCAATACAAGACAAAACTAGTGGAATTCCAGGTTTTTGCACAGGGTACCTGAATCACGGAGAGGTTGAGACTTTGAATAGTATTCAGAATTCTCGTCTGCTACAATAAAGACAACTCGTACGATCGGACTTCTCTCACTAAACCACTGGACTAGCTGCATTAGTCCATCAGATCGAAACTGCTATTCCATAGAAACCGGAATCTTGAATATGACCATCATGACCAAAAATAATACCTTGCGTCCGGTGCGCCCCATACGTCTGACCCCCGGGACGTCGGAATGCTAATTGCGAATCAGGACGTAATGTCGGATTGATGTCATATCCTGACTTTGCGTCACCTAGCGCCATCCGTCGTGAGACAATCCGGACACGGACCCCGACATCCTGTGCGTCCTGACTGCGTCCTGACGGCGTCTGGTGCTCCTCTATTACCTCCTGACTCCCCCTGATCTACGACTCTTCTGTTCCTACTGCGTCGAGTCCTCCGCTATTCCGTTCTGACTCTGTCCGATCAATGACTCTTCCGCCCTGATGCCGGTTCCTTCTCAAGGAACATCAGGGCTTCACTCATCTTCAGATCTCGGGTCCTAATGTTTTCACACCCTGCCGACCTCGTCCGGATCCGAAGATCCGCATCTCTCCCTTCCTGATGCCTACTCACTTCTTCCTGATCTTACGCCCTATATATGCCGTTTCCTGATCTGATCGTTACTCTATCTGTCGCCGCGTTTTCATCCTGACGCATCGTGTACTTAGTCTAATGCCATCCTGATCCTACGCTTAGGCACTTCTCTTCTTTCAAACGCTCTCACGATGTGTTTTACTAACCTGATCGCCAAGATGCACCTGTTAAGCATTGCTTCTATTAATTGTATTCTGAACTCCGTGAGCTTGCTAGACGCCCTCTTCTTAATACGACTATGCTCCTCGCACACTTTCGTATATGTGAGAACGCATCCCAAAACCACTACACTCCACATGCTCAGCATTCAAACTGTGCGGATCTCTGGTCGCATATTCCCCCTGCTGCATATCCCACAGATCAGTCTTCTCCTCCGCCGGCTCTAGATCATGAAGGCTGAGTACGAGCTGTCGCAATGTAGTCGGAGTCACAGTATTGTCCAAAGTTAGCCCCCCAGCCACCTCCAGTGAGCCGTTCGGAGTCTGTAGGTCCGAATCGCGGAAGTTGAGTAGCCGCGTTGCCGACACCAGGGTGAAATCGAAAGACGTGAGAGTTTCCTGTGAATCGTTTCGGTTATCCGGGGCTCCTGCCAGGGCTCCAATACGCAGGTTGCTGGGAGTTTGACTCTCAATCTGGGAAGTTGGACGTGTCGGAATTCGTGGAGTTGGGCGTGTCGGAATCCCAGGAGTTGTCCGTGGAGGGGCCGTCTAGACGTCTGACTCTGCACCTCTGACGCCACTGCTTCCCAATCGTCAGTAAACCCTTCACGACGATCTTCCTTTATCCCATGCTCCTTCTCCATTTTCGCTTTGATAGTCTAGCGAATGTTCTTGCAGATCATTGTCTGTACCCAGTCTGGGCACGTGGCCCACGTCTGGCGCTGGCAGGCAAAGCGGTCTTCCGAGCTCATCATGAGGTTAGCATCCTGGCCGTAACTAGAGAACACCAGGTTCAGGATCAGGCTCACCTGCTACTGCGTCTGGCTTGAAGACGCATGTTTCAAGATAGATTCCGGTTTGCCATGCTCGCAGAGTATGGCAGAGTATGGCACAGGTTAAACATACCATGGTGCCATTGATGCGACCAAGAGAATCAGGTTCGGCAATGCCACGCATTTTCCGGCCCTGGAAGTACTTTCCCATATTGCTGCGGGAATCTGGGACGCGTGGAATCGATTCGTTACTTGCTGGGTCAAGTCCAGACGCATTAGTTGTGGTCGGGGTATCAGAAAGCGTACGCTTACCTCATACCCTCTCGGGGAACACATGAATCTATCCCTCTCATGGAGGTAGTGCACCCTATGGGCAATCGCCGTCGGGTCTCAGGGGAGATCATAATATCTTCCAATGGGTTCCTTTACATGGAACAGAAACTGGGATCTTACTGCAGAGTGTCTGGCGCGTATCTGTCACATTTACTAAGCACCCACAACGAGTGCGTCAAGTTTGAGTATTAGCGTCGACTTACTATTTTTATGCTTGCCACCAATGGTTTAATATTTCCTGCGTGGGATATGTCCTCGAGAGCCTTCAGCCAAACACGGTGGACCTCGAAACATCAATACAGCGGGTGCTGGGAGAGGATTCACAAACACGGTGTACCATAGAATAAGCGTCTTGGCCCGGAGTATTACAGCAGCCGGGGCCCCGGTGGCCGTATTTCCCCCTGAGTTAGTATCCCGCCAGATGCGATGCTCGTGTTGTTGATTATTGGGATGGCTGGGAGGACTCGAGCTCCGCACTCCGGATGTAGTGTGACTATGGGTGGCCAGTGGCGACAAATATGGTGGTATACTGGAAGATATGAACGCCGGTTGAGTATACGCACCACCCTGAATTATCCGTGGTCGAGCCGCTTGGGTGCGCCGAACTTGCGCCGCCCCTTCAGATCCGGACGTGGTCCAAACTCGCACAGTTGAACCCCAGGTATTGGTTTGTCATCTGTCTGCAGTTCGTGATGGGTGACGAGACCCTGATGCAGTGTCGTCATCCAGCAGATCATTGTCTTCTGCGTCTGGTTCTGTGTCCAATTCAGTTTCATCAGATCTGCGGGAGTTCTGGTACTCATCGCTGCTCTCATCGCTCAGACGCACTGTCGCTATTTGTTGTTGTGCATCTGGTTCCCTCTCAGGTTCACTATACGCCGTGGTCTGTAAGGTCCTCCTTCTGGCGCCCTTCATGGGTAGTGATGGGGGGTGTCTTGTGGTTTGTGGTGGGAAAGCAATACGACAGGACGACTCTGTACCGTGAGAGCTGATTGATTCGGCAGGCAGTGTTCTTGTACTATGGGAGCTGCCTGATTCGGTCCGCTGTGTTCCTGATTCAGATTCTCTCTGGGCGGGTATGGCGTCGCGTCTACACCCCTCCAGATTGCCTACTCGTGAAGTTGGCTGACCGAGTGATTGGCCTTGAGGTTGTCTAGATTTCTAATATGTACCACACAGTTCCTGCACCTCTTAGTCAGCAAAATGAGTGCATGCAAAATATTATCCAAAAATGTACTGGTTACATAATCAAAATATTGGCACAAGTGTACTGGTAAGTTCAGTAAGGGTACCTCTGATCATGCAGCCGAATTCTGTCTTGTATTCCCATCATTACAACCGTAGTATTCGTGATCACTACCGTGTCCTGCAACACCCCAATTCCCCGATACTACCCACAATTGTGACAACTTCTTCATATAGTATTTGTTTACCCCACGCATATCCTCCCCTTCTTCACTCATAATTCACCTTCACCTCAACGCAGCTCTGAGTCTTCCCCAAAGTGCTCCCACTACTCTATCACGCAAACAACCGCGCGCACCACTTCAACATCTGAATAAAAGCAGTAACGGAACTTGAAAGCAGCAAAAACCGGGACTTTTGGCCGTTAAAGAGGAGAATTCTTATCCTCATTGTGAACTAGGAATGGCAAAGCTATGAGGGCTGTCACTGGTGATAAACTGGACTAATGGGCGGCAAATGAGTCATGGAATGCAGCATTAGCAGACGGACCTGCCACTTTCTCAATACTATGATTATTCCCCATACTCGCGAATTACCTTACAACAAACTTGAAGCTATCTCTAAAGGCGCTCACAGCCATCCAACCATCAGCAATCCCTAAACTAATGTCACCCACAGCCACACTTTCTTCCAAGCAGAGACTATGTGGGGAAACATTAACTTATTAACAACAAATAGTGAACCAGATCATGAGTCTCTCCTTACCCGGTTTTCTGTTCAGCAAGATGGTGAGAATGTCGCGAAGCGGACTACTGTAGATTTGGAGTAAACCTGCATCAGCAAAAAAAATCAGTTTGCGTTATTTGCATTTCAGCGCACTCTGCATCTTCTGGCTGCGTTCTGTGGGACAATTTTTGAAGTTATGTAATCAAAAAACGCGTTTCATTTTAAGATTAATCTAACAATTAGGTAGACAAGCATGAATTTTCAGCCCTAACGGACAACATTTACATGTCCATTTTGGCTTCTGAAGTTTAAAACTAGATTCATGGGATGCACAGGATGCTGACCAGATGCAAACTCCACTACAGGGTGCGTTCAGATGCGTGTGGATGCAAAATCGAGTTTTTTTGCTGATGTGATCTGCCGCGATACTTCATCACATAGCTACTATTCCTCTTATAGACTGACCCCATTGGGAATTCCTCCATCTTGGGATAGTAACTGGCATACAAGAAATAGTGGAGGGTTGAGTTTCACCACAATTTATGGTACACATTCAGGCCTCTACGCCATTGTCCTCACCCCGACCAGCGACTTATACCGGCAAATATCTGCAGTCCTGTCTACACTAATTCACAATAAGAACAGCCCTACTTGGTCATCCCTAGCGCTGTTAGCGGGAGTGAGCAGAAAAAAAGTGAGAAGGGACAGTTCATGGAGGGGATTAATATACTTGTTGCTATATGTGGGACATTGTTGTATCGCCTGGAGAATACAGAAAGCCTACTCGGGCCGAGAATAAGTCCTGAGACAACGGGCGAAACCACAAACCCTTCCAAATTCAACTGTCACGATAACTATTACAATGGCAACTGCAACTGCAATGTCTATAATACCAAATCCCTTTATATTAGAATCCCTTCCTCTTTTGAGGAGCCAAATATTTGGTAGGATCTTCCATTTTGACTGTTGGATCAGCTTAAGCGTATTGTCATGGTTGGGCGTTGTAGGGAATTGTAGTGGCATTCGTTGTCTTAGCACTTATTCTCGCCACGAGTAGATGTTGGTTCAATGAGCTGGGTTGGGCTTGATGAAGGTGGCAGGCCTATGGAGTTGGGGTTCGAGGAGACAATTGGATGTATATATCCAGGGCATTCTGGAAAAGAAGAGGGGTTGCAGAAACGAGGGAAAGGAAGCAGGGGAGTGGAAGAGCGACCTAGGGTTACCGAGGAGGAGTGTGGCGAGGCTTTATTCGACCAGCAGGAAGACCAGCGTAGAGCGACTTGGCTATGTCTCAAGATGGAGAAGGGATCTCACAATACGGGTGGGGGCCATAAGGGCGGCGAGGGTGTTCAGGCTCCGGCGCAGGAGAACCAGGGTTATATTGTGATTCCCCCAAAGTTGAGGTTAGTGGAGTTCAATGGGAAACTTAAGAGGGCTCTTGTACGACAGAGTGCCTGTCCAAAGATTATTGTTTTTTCTCCTATTGGATTGTTCAGGTACTGGGCCATCAGTACCTACCCTGAACCCATGAAACCCGCGAGAGCATTGAAAACAACTCTGCAAATCCCCATGCTCCCGAGATCAAACCAGAGCCCGCCCAAAGGCAAGCAAAATAGCCACCATCAAACAATCCTGCAATCTCCAAAGCCCCAGATTACCAACCCACCGCCCTCCTCCACAAACTCCCAAGCTCCTTCCCCCAGCCATTCCGAACCTCTTCTCTCTACTTATTTGCACATGCAACATCTCCCTCGTTCCTCCTCTGAGCCGACGCAGCTGCCTGTAGACTAGACCTGCAGAATGACAATCTAATTATGCAGTTTAACTCTCGAGTTTCCTGCGACGACTACCTCCACAGTATCGACGATACGGTGCGCCCAGGCTATAATATATTGATACATGGGTACAGAAGTGTGGAAACTCCATAACGGCGGACATGGATGAGATGTTCAAGAAGGGCTTCCGAGTGGACTACAAAAAGCACGAGTGGGAAGAGAAAGCTAACGAATCAGAGTTGAAAGTTGAGAGGTGGGTGTTAGCATACAAAGCGGTGATGGACCCAGCAAAGATAGTATGGAGAATTAATATCACTTCAGATACGACCCATGTTGTTGCTGAAAAATTGGATGTTCAATTATAAAACACTGGATTACAAACATTTAAGGCAGGATTTTGGGATCACGGATGATCTGAGGGGTATCAGAGTTCTGGGAGGTTGCGTCACAGTTAGTGCGAAGTTGAGGGGTTGTGCCATGGGTTCTGCAGCCAGGCTTGCCTCTGCCAAAGCCCGTGCGAAAAAAAGCTTAAATGTGGAAGACATACTAAGTGAAGCTGGCCTAAGAGTAAGGATGATATAGCAGATGGCTTTTGGTATGCAGATGAAGAAGAGCATGGCTTCAGAGTTTAATATCAGATGATAAAGGCCCAAGTTGGGGTCACAGCCTCTACCCCTCACCTAACAGGACACTGAAGAACCTCTTGGTTGACTTGAACAGTTAAGTAAAATGAAAATGGTCCTTATTCTTTCAATTATCAAGGCATCACTCGACATCCTACCCGACAGTACACCTTTAATAACCAAAGTATCAACATTATCTCAACCATCATATCTTCCAGTTCCACCTACCTCTACAGCCCACTCGCCCTTCTCTGAGAGGGCAAACACTGCCACTGCAGCAACCACCGAAACAACAGCAGTGGTAGCAACTTGAACAATGGCGGTAGCTGCAACAAGAATTGCACCACTACTAACGTCCATCAGACAATGATTTCCCCGGTTAGACATATGCTTCATTACCAACCCTCCAAGAGCCTACTATTCACCATATCAAAAATACTTTCCGCAATTCTAAGCCCGAACATTGGAGAGGACCGGTAGTCAAAACTCAATTCCAACAATGGGCTGTTAACAGTGACAAGTCAGACAATCATCGTCGAATTGCCGTGTTGGCTGCCGCTAAGCATGGATAACAGAACGTAGTGAAATTATTGCTTCAACTGGAGATTACATCGCATATATTAATCTATGAAGTTTGCTTCTCCCAGTTATTAGACATGAATATCATAGTTAGGATCAAATTTGCTACCAGTTCTAACAGCCCCACCATAATAATCTATTGCACGTCCAACTTAGACTACACTCTTGACCGGTCGGTCGAGGGGCTGCTAGTGGTAGAATACCGGAGACTGATGAAGTTTTTTCAGAGAGAATAGGGATTAGAATGCGTTAGTGTAATGTGTCCCACGGGATATGGATATTTGTAGTTTGTAGTTGTTGTGCAATGGAACGCGTCAGGTCTTATACGGTACGTCTTTTGGGGGGGCGGGGGTGTGAGATTCACGTACTATCACTCAGTATTGAAAGAATCTATTCAACTGCAACAAGGTGTTTTCTGCTTGTTCAACATTATGTTCGTACTCTGGACGAGCTCAGGTATGATGTTGGTCTACGCTCTGGCATGAAAAGGTTAGCGGTATCAGTAAAGTAGGAGGCGTCGCTAATATCAGTAGTGCCTATGCAAAAACTGGCCACAACGAGTATCTGTTAGCGACACTAGGGCTAGCAAGACACACGCCACGACCAATGCGGATTAGATATCTCAAACCTCATCTCCCGACGTCAAATCAACACCACTAAATCTCTAGATCTCACTTTTCACAGAGTGCATACCCCTGTCGTTTTGGCTAAGGCCAGCCTCGTTATGGACAGAGAATGCGAGTCCAGCCCAAAGCGGAAAAGGCTATCAGACATCAGCATAAGGGGATGTAAGGATGAGAGCAGCAGAACCCAGGGGCGCGCAATCGTATCATTACTGTCCTAGCTAGGAATCATAAGGAGAAAGTAAATTACATGACACTGTGTCACAAAGGAAATCGGACGGCGCGTGTAAGGCAGTAGTAGGGGTAAAAATGAAAAAAGAATTCATCCTGAAACCTAGAAATCTCATTTTCGACCAGAGCGACGTCTTCCAGAACGACTTATTTTGGGTACGGAAGGGGTGTTTTCTGAGGCGTGCACAGAACTCTGAACTGAAGATCGGTGTGCTCGGGGTGTCACGGATACTGGGGGCTGGGTCGGGGCCACATTGGCAGTAGATGGTGGGAGATTAGTTGTGGGAGAGGGATGTTCTGTCGTTCTCTCCGGAATCGAGAGATGGTGGCCAGCAGCTGAAGCAGAGAGAGCTGAGAGAGAGTGTTCATCGCGATTTATATGTGTGGCAGGTGGTGTGTCCTCCGCGCCATCATACACTTGAAGCCTGTCCGCTACGAGGTCGGGATTCACCAACAATCTGGTTGCCCAGGGGTTCTCCTGGGCAAATTCGCGGAGTTTACGTAGCATCTCAGACTCAGAAGGCCCAGACGGGCGAGAGGAGGGCACCCCCGATGCAGGCGCTAATGGTTGAGAGCGCGCTGGCGCTTCCATTTGCGATGGAATATTCCTCTGGCGTGTTGAAGGGGCCGGAACTCCCGGTGACTGGTCCTACATCAGCAATTAGCTATCCATTTTTGATGTAAGTCCCTATTCAGTCTAGATACCTCCGCCGCTGTCATCTACAACGATAACACCAGCACCAGGAAGTGCCCGAGGCGCCCCCTCTGCGTCGGCCTGTAGCCATTCGTGCTCGTCAAACAACTCCTCCTCCTCCTCCATTGGCCGTGCCGCATCGTCTGCGCTGGGTGACTCTTCCCAGATAGGGCGGTCGAAAAACGAGTACCTCCCATTGGGAGGCTCGGGGGTGTCGTCCAGGTCCTCGGTGTCTTCGGGTCGTGACTCGATAACCATGAGGTCCAGCTGATCCTGGCCACTGTTGGTGAGAAACCAGACACGAATGTCCTCAGCTCGGTGCAGGAATATAAGTTGGCGTAGGGGGACAGGATCTTCGGGGTCCTGATGTAGTTGGCCAGCACCCGCGCCTATCGCACCGATGAGATACCTGTGATATCGGATTTCGTCTTCCATGTCTTGCTCTCTGACGACCGGTAGCAGATACGTGAAGCTTGGTGTAACCAGGACCCGCCCGGAGATTCTGCGGTCCGGATGTCTTTCACACCAGGGGTGGCCGAGGATGGGATGGGGGGCCGCCGGGGCTGCAGATCGACGAACAATATGAATTCTAACAGCTCGCGGTGAAAATGGTGACTCCCAATCCGCAAGAGCCACTCGCAGTACTGGTCAGGGCGGGCCTCACGGAATCAAGATGGCTAGCACTGACTCGAGGGTTCAGAAACGTCGCCGCGACCATCACGACCAGCCCTTTGACGCTCCTTGCGCGTTTGCAGTTTCTTTCCAGAATCCCTGACAAGGATCTTCAGATGCCGGTTCAGTTCCAAAAGCTCGTCGGTGTGGTGCTCGCGTTTGATGAGCTCAATTCGCTCCTTCACTGGTGATAGGCCACGGGCGAACAATAAAATTGAATCCCCTTGCGTTTCAGTTAGGCGACCGGGGTCCAGGTGGCGAGCAATCATGTAGGCCTTTATTTGCTCGCGCCATGTCGCATAGATAGAAGATTGGCCACACGGATACTTGAATCTACACCACGATTTGGTGTACGCAATGTCGCCATACACAGTCCTGTTTCTTAGATTGTCAGTATACGAGATTCTGATTATTGTGGGATATTTTGGCTTTATACACCGAATGTCCCGCGGCAGGTGGCAAGTCAGCGCGTTCCTCAGGCTCGGGTCCTCTGTTGTTTAAAAAAGGGTCGTGAGTTTGATATTCTAAGATTCCATATAAAGAGAATTCCAGCATTACTTACCCTCGCTCTTCCGCCAGGCGACGGGCGGCCCAACGTGTAAGAGTTCTTTTAGGTATGCCGCCCCGAACTTCTGGCTGGGGAGGTTGCGCGGCGTGGAGTCTAAGTGGCAGAGAGCTATTAGCCTCGGTTACAAACACTGCGAGATGAAGTTTACTTACTTTCCCTTCGGCAAGTGACGTCTCGCTATGCCTGGAGGGGCCATTGGTTCGTCGGCGATTTTGCAATATAATATTCAGCGTGATCAAAATAAAATCGCGAGGGTCTCTTGATACCCACTTGGATGCCGGTTGACCTTCGTATGTCCCAAGACGCCAGATGTTCGGATGCTGGAGAGGAGGAACGCAGGTGGGGGTCTTCTGAGGCGGGAGGTAAGAAAGATGGCGGGGTTGGAGGTGCCGGAGGGGTCCTTATATAGATTTTGCCGACTCTGTACATTTTGACGACTGTGAGTCCTACGGGCTGTACAGGTAGGGAATGCAACTTAGAGTGTACCGCGATGTTGTGATGTAGGGCGTGACGTCGCAGTATGTTGGGATTGATAACGAAGGCAATTCGCCAAATGGTCGTGGATAATGATGTAGCACTTAGATGAAACAAAGACTATTGAAAGATCGTGAAAAGTGATGATTGTCACAGGTGATACGTGCACCCCCTAAAATATCGTTTTAAGCCTCACTTTTAAGCATGCGCCACGAGACATCGTGTAGTGTAATGTCTCTTGGCGTCACCCTCAGCCTACAATCATACTAGTATCCTCAACACGACCTAATCCCAAATGCCTAGCCTCATGAACGAATCTGCAGTCTATAAGAAATCGATTCTAATACTCTAAGAACCTAAATCACTAATATCTCTTGGCAGACTCAGGCATTCAACCCGCTGTCAGATTGATCAAACTCCTCCGACAATCGCAATCCCTCTCGCTTCCTCATGACCCTTTTCCTCTTCGAGTTATGCCCGAACATTACGGTCCGCCTTACCTTTCAACCACGCAAGGGCACAGGAAGCCTGGCGGGCTTTCTTGGACAAATACTCCGAATGTTCCTCATGGGATGGCGCTCCACCCTTCGGTACATTATCGTACTCAGTATCACCCCCGCCTGCACTAAGTTTCGACATCTTCTGAATATTTATTTTGGATTGTTTTTGTTTTTTACTGCGATCTGCAACAGGGGATGGTGATGCTCCAATGCTTGCTTGGTATCCCTCTTCGGCGTCACAAACATCAGATGATGAACTACTCAATCCAAGAAGAAACAAGAGAGAGTCATCTCGCTGTTCCTGTTCACCTCCGGCATTGGACAGTCTAGGGTCAGTTCTCGCGTCTGATCGGGCTGCCTGGATGCGATTACATGGCGCCGTGGTACTAGCCCAATTGGTGATCGCATTTTCGCGAAGGGAATTGTGCCGCCTGAAGGGCAGAGTGGGGAACCTGTCCTGAGTCTCTGGGTGATGACAATAGACCAAGAGATCCAACGGATCGTCGAGAACCGGATTCGACAGCAGCCAGGCCCTTACGTGCTGATTATTCTCGATGAAGACGTAATCTATATAACATAATTGGGCGCCGGGATGCAGACGCAGCTGGTGCCGGCCTTCACCAGTGGCGCCAAGTATGTAGCGAATGATATTGTGTGGTACAGTTCTCGTAAAAATGGGCGACGAACCCCGTATGTCATAGGAATTTAACCCAGCAAAATGGACCCCATTGATATGAGGATTACGCCAATGCAGAAGGCGATAATTTGCTCGTGGTGCGGTGCTATTGGCGGGTTGGCTGACCGAGACGATACGTACTGCACGTGGACGTCCAAGCAGTGCACTCAAACCTATATCTCCTAAGTCAGTAAGTTCAAAAAAAACAGGTCGGGATTATTGCCAAAAAAGCTCAGTAATTTGGGACAGACCTGACACTGTGCGACGCACCCTCTGCGCCACATCAAAGGATTGCACCAACGCATCCTCCACGTTCGGTACCGCGGCTTCCCGGATATCCGCCAGTCGAGCATGTCGCATACCCATTGGCCTTCCGAGAATGCACATTGGGGGATCCGTTGGATTTGCACAGGTATATCTTCTGGGCCGGAGAAATTGATTGTAACGGGGTCTTGGCAGTGGACGTTAGTCCAAGGCACACAACGACAGGAACTTCCTAAACCATAACACTCGTTTAGCGTGAGGGTTCGGAGATGACAATCTCAGGTCAAGGCTCATCGTGTAACGATAGATCAGGGTCAGGGTTTGTGGGTTCTTGGCTTGGAACTTGTATATCAGAATAGAAGACTTTAGATTGTGAAGTACAAGAGTTGTGAAAGAAATACCTGGTAGCGTAAAGAATCAAGAAAATAGGGGGTTTTTTTTTTTTTTTCTTTTTTTTTATATCATATATTCGTTGTTAAGGTACAAGAAATTGCATGGAGCGCTAGCTATGGCGTAAACAAAACCCAAAATCCAAGACGAAGTAACAAAGGAAATATCTGAAGCATCTGTCTTCAACTGGGGTCTGAACCAGTCCCTGGCCCACATACGGGCGCGAAATTAAACCAAGTATGGTAAAAACAACCCTTCCTAAACCAGCGCCCAGCATGAGAAACAAAACAACAAATTAAAGTAAAGTAAACCTAGCCCTCCTGAGACGACGTGAAATAACCAAAGGAGACTACATTAGAAGCGCGGGAAGAAACAGAGCCAGCGGAGGAAGACCAGCGGGAAAACAGGCCCGGAGGAAAAGCAGTGGCCGTAGACCTAACGAAGCGGGTGAGCGCGCCCAGGAGGGCGGCAGAGGAGCAGACAGGGGTGTCAGGGCCGAGTTCCGAGACCCCCTGAAGGTGGCGGGTCCTGGCAGGCCTCGCGGCCGGGCAGTGGAGGATAGCGTGCTCGAAGGATACAGGGGCATGGCCGCAGTGTGGGCAGGTGGTCGGGCCGTCGTTGTCCCTGGATGGGTGGGCCCGGAGGTAGCTCTTGCCAGACCTCATGTGGTGAAGGCGACCCGCGTCGAACTTGGATAGGCCTATGAAAGGATGGGGCTTCAGGGAGGGGCGGTACTCGTATCTGGCGGGCTCCGGCGCAGACTCTTCCCATTCTTCCATGAGATGGTCCTGCACCGGAGCTTGAGCAGATGGTAAGTGCGGCCCGTGGGGGGCACAGGATAGGATTCGACGAGCAGGTGCTGGGAAGTGACCTGGAGGGGAGTGTGGCCATCCGGCTCTTGGAGAAAGAGCATCGAGTGGGGGAGGGCGTCAAGGTTGAGGTGAGTCCTGTTTTTGGCTGAAGGCCGAGGTTGACAGCAGGGGAGGGTCAGCCGGGCACAGGGGTTACCGCGGTAGAGGATTCTATTGTCGGGGGTGAGGCGATCCAGCGACGGTATCTGCAGAGAGGGCGGGAGCCTAGCGGTGGCAGGGCTCATCTCAGCGGGGGAGCACATCAATCTCAAGCCGGCCAGGCGGCGTTTGTACGCGAGGAGGAGGTCGAGTGGGGGGAGGCAGGCCTCCACAGCCAGGATGTGGACGGGAGCGCACGCAAAGCAGTTGGTGGTCTATCTCTGGACATTGTGCCAGAACACCGACAGCTTCCTCGTCATGTGAGCCGTAGGCTGGCAGGTGTCAGTGCCGTTGCTGAGGATCGGAAATAGCACTGAGGATGCCAAACAATGGCAGAGGAATGGAGCCAGGCCCATCCCCGGGGGGGAGAGCCTTTTCACGCCCACAAAGGCAGCTTGGGCCTTGGCCAGTCTATTGGTGAAATGTGCCGTGGTCGAGATCGAGGGCGTGAACCAATACCCGAGCCAGCGGACCTTGTCCTGGGGGGAAAAAAAAGACCGATCTAGGTGGATCGGGGAGCGGGAGATGGGGACCCTGTCCTTAAGGGTGCGCCAGTGGATAAGTTCCGTTTTGGGGAGGGGGAAGCTAACACCCAGGCCGGCCCCTTTGGCCTTCAGGACTGCGTAGTGCCTCTGTAGTGACTGGATGTTTCGCCGATAGGACGTTGAAGACGTTGTCAGAATGAAGTCGTCGACGGAGGAAAGGGTGAGCCCCTGGGGGATCCCACAGTGCAGGCGGGAGACATAGATAACGAAGAGGAGGGGGGAAACCGGGGACCCCTGCGGGGTGCCCACTGAGACCGGGGCAAAGACCTTGGGAGACACTTGGTATAGGAGCCGCCATGACCTGCTGGTGGGGAAAGGCCTGGTCCACGACACAAGGTACGGATTCACGCCCTTAGACTTGAGCATGTTGCAGAGGGTGGACGGGTTGACGTTGTCGAAGCCCCCTTTGATGTCCAGGAAGACGGTGGAGACTGTCTAACCGGCCATCTGGAGGGTTCTAACCTCATAGGTTAGGGTAGTTGTTGGGTCCGAAGCTGACAAGCCAGCCAGCGATCCGCACTGATGGGAGTTGAGGAGGCCGGACAGACAGGCCACACACGAGAGTCTCGAGTTCATAATCCTTTCGCGGATCTTGGAGAAGGTCTGCCGGAAAACTAGCCAGCGGAAAGAGCAAGGTGAGTCATATGAGGCCTTTCCAGCCTTGTCCAGAACAATGCGGTCAGCCATTTTGAGCGTGGGGGGGTGGAAGCTGTGAGCCACCAACGGGGCAAGGAAGTCGAGAATAAGGTAGGGGGCCGTCTGGTGAATTATTTTCCACATGGAGTTGGGGGTCTTGTCAGGTCCCGGGCCCGACGACGGAGAGGAGCGGGCCAGGGCCCAGCCTATCTCACCCTCAGTCAAGGGCGGGCAGTCTCTGGAGGGTAACAGGATGGAGGCGTCGGTCTTGGCCGGTTCGCAAGGGAAGAAATGGTCAAGCAGGGCTTTGTTCAGCTCCAGGGGCGTCGTGGCTGTAGGGAGATCCAGGAAGCGGGGTGGAGGTCGACCCACGGCAAATTTCCTCGCGGTCCAGGCAGTCTGTGGGGTTGCAAAGGCCAGGAAGACAGACTAGTGGTCCCACTTGGCCTTTTTAAGGGCTTTGAAGTAGGCAGACCTGGCAGCCCTCGCCGACGCAAGGAGGGCGGCATCGAACCTGTCGCTCTTCGAGGAGCGGAGGGCGAAGTTGTAAGCTCTCCTGAGCTGTAATAGGAGCTCTGTCCACCAGGGCTTGGACCAGAAGGTAACCCCCTTGACCGGGGTGTGGAGGGCCAGCTGGGCTGTAATCTTGTCCAGGTTTGTCTGGAACCAGGCGTCCAGGGACTTTGAAGTGGGGAGAGGGGGGGCGGGCGGGATCGAGGTCGACTTGAGCGAGGAGTCGAGTGCCGGCCATTCAGTCAAGGCCCAGTGCGGGGCCGGAGGGGGGGCGCGAAAGAGAGGGGCCTCAAAACGGAGGAGGATTGGGATGTGATCGGAACCGGTAGAGGGGAGGGGGTCGGACGATTCTGAAAAATACGGGGAGAGACGTGGACAAGTGAAGGCGAGATCCAGGACGCCTGGGCGCCCAATGAGTGACATGGAAAACTGTGTAAAGACACCCAGTGTGTTCAGGAGGGAGAAGCTCAACTCAGTGGCCCTGTCAAAGTAGGGCATCGAGGTGGCAACCTCATCCTCTTTGAAGGTCCTAAGAGGGTCCGCCGTGGGGTGGTGAATGTTGAGGTCTCTAAGGGTGAGTGTCGGGCGAGGGGAGGCAGGAAAAATAATGGCCGGGGGCAGGGAGCCAGTATTGTTGAGACCACCCTTCGTGTTATAGGAGTTGCTGATCGTGAAGCCAGTGGTAGAGGGGTTGAACAAGCCTTTCCGGGGTGAAGAGGTCCAGAGCCATAACATCACCCCTGTCGAAAAGCCGAGGCAGGAGGGAAACAGTAGACAAAAAGGAACTCTAAACGTAAAAGGCCAAGCGGGGCTTACAGCCACCGTTGGTAGGAGGGGAGAACACCAAGAACAAATTAAAGGAAGAAAGTTTGCCCCTGTAGACCGGGGGATCCTGCAGAGGGACAATATACGGAGGAAAGGCCAACTGAGTGAAAGACCCAAACAGTGAAAGAAACACATCCCAGCTCCCGAGGCAGTTGTGTTGAACGAGTGTGAAGGGTTTTGGATGGGCTAGGGAGGCATGCTCCCCGCCCCAAGACGATTGGTTGTGCTGCATTAGTGGGCCAAGCCCGAAGGGGTTCTGCGCATGGGGGAGGGGCTGGCGAGCTCGGCAGGAGGGAGCAACCGACTACCATGTGGGCGCCCTAAAGGGGCCGGAAGTATCGTTGAGCTTCTGGCTCTGGGAGTAGCCATCTCGAAGGTTGACTGGAAGGAGCGTGTGGGAGAAGCGCGGGGCGAGAGGTCGTCGTCGTCAGCGGCCATGTTCATAGCGTTGCCGGAGGGAGGCAGGAGAACGAGGGCTTCCGCAACAGAGGAACGCCTGAGAGTGGGCCGAGCAGGTCGGGAGTCACAATCCCTGTGAGTCGCAGTGTGGGCGCCTTTCCAGTTGGCGCATCACGGTGGTGAGGAAGAGCAACAGCCAGGAGTAGCCTTAATGTTGCCACCTCCGGGGCAGGTAGGGTTGGGACATCGGTGCATGGCACAGGTGTGATTGAGGGAGCAAATGGGGCATAGAGGGTCGACGGAGGGACATCTGGGGGCGACGTGACCGAAGCCCCAGCGGTTCTTGAATTGCGTGTATCTATTAGAGGAGTAGGCCCGCTCAACTGTTCTCGAGCGGGAAATGAGGCGTATGGAGGAGCCCATTGCTGGGACATCACCAGGGTGGACGGAGATGATAACCGAGGTGGCAATCTTGCCTTCTCTAGACTGAGCGTTGGGGTTGAGGTACCTGGCGGCGAGGATGCGATTGTCCTTGGAGTTGAGGATTGACTCCGCGAGACAGGGGAAAGGTTCTTCTAGGTCCTCGTGGAGGAAGGCAATTCGGAGGGAGTGAATGGCGAGCTGGACCTCGTTGGGGGCGAGGCGAGCGTGTAACCAGGGGGACTCACCCACAGGGAATGATTTGTTAAGTCGGGAGGAGAGTGCATGGAAGTAGGGCGCGAGGGCGGCGGCAGGAGTGGCAGGGTCGGTGACGAGCAGGGTGACGGACACGCGATCGTTGACCTTGCTCGTGACAGCGAGAGGTAGGATACAGTTCGAATCACTAAGGACACGAGCGGCAATGTCAGGGAAGGTGGCTGCGATCAGGGACGCCTGCGGTAGCACGGAGGGGGAGGAACGAGGAGCAAAGAACCTTCTTTCGGCCGTGGGGAGTGACTTTGGTGGCTGGGTGACAGGCCCACTGTTGCTAGCTGACACGACGAAGAAAATAGGGGGCCTTTTTTTTTTCCTTTTTTTTTCCTTTTTTTTTTATTATGTATTCGTTGTTAAGGTACAAGAAACCGCGTGGAGCGCTAGCGATGGCGTGAACAAAACCTTAATCCAAACAACCGCCCGCTTCACCCCCTCATGGGAAAAATCTAACTCCGCGTACCCAGAGCACACCCTCCCCCCTAGTAGCACCTAAGACGAGAGCAAGACGGAGAAATACCTTCCTTAAGACACGTAAGGAAACACATGAATAGGAACGAAACCAAAGAAAGAAGCAAACCCTTCGGTGGGCCCACCAAAACAAAAGAAAAGAATCATATGGCACCAAGTGCCGACGGAGAGGAAAGATAAAACTACTATTGTGGGATGCCTAACGGTATGTCCCCGGCCTAAGCGGCTATGGGGGAGGCGTTCCTCACGAGTGGATTGCCCGGAATGTCGGCGACACTTCGGACTTTAGCATGGGCCAAGAATGTCGTGCTATACCATGACACAGACTAACATAACGCGAGGTTTGCGACCGTAGAGTAAATCGCAGGAGCGGGAAGAGGACGAGGGGAGTCACCCAGCAAGGAGAGCCACTCAGCAGTGGAGGTGCCACCTATCGTTAGGGGCAGTAGGGTGCCAGCCGAGGAGGCAAATAATGTGCCAGCTAAGGAGGGATGGCGCAGTACGGTGCAAGCGGATCCGACACGTGGGAGGCGGGAGAGGGAAGGCTTGCGAAAGACCGAGAAGTACGAACTCGGAGAACCGAGACAGGGTCACGATTTTTCGAATGCCGACCGTACGGACCGAGCAACCCAGGAGTGAGTGCAATTCCAAGGAGCAGGGCCACCAGGGCAACTACTTCACCGATAGCCCGAAACTAGCGCCCGCATGTTGACGAGGAAAAAAGGGTTGCCAACTGTGCAAATCGCTAAGCGAGACGCGTCGCGAAGTCCGGGGTAAACGGTAGGAACATCAACGTGAGCATGCTCAACGAAGACGAACGGAACCAGAAAGGAATCTATAACCAGCGGTAGGCGAGGCCAAAGGCCTCAGAGAATGTAAAGAGATGAAGGCGTTATAAACCCCCGTCCAGACGCCGCGGATGTGGTAGATGAGAGGCGGAGGACACTATCACGATGATCTCCCATGGTGTTGAGATTTCAATCGCTAGAGGTGGAGCGGATGAGAAAGCTGAAGAAAATAGGTGCCTTTTTTTTTTATATCATATATTCGTTGTTAAGGTACAAGAAATCGCATGGAGCGCTAGCTATGACGAAAACAAAACCCAAAATCCAAAACAAACTAACAAAGGAAATATCTGAAACATCTCACTTCAGCAGGGGTCCGTACCTGTCCCAGGGCCACATAGGGGCGCGAACTTCAAACAAGTATGGTAAGAAACACCATTCCTACACCGGCGGACAGCATGAAAAACAATCCACAAAGTAAAGTAAACCTAGCCCTCCTGAGACGACATAAAATAACCAAAGCAGACCACATTAGAAGCGCGGGAAGAAACTGAGCCGCCGGAAGAAGACCGGCGGGAAACCATGCCCAGAGGAAAAGCAGTGGCCGTAGACCTAATGCAGCGGGCGAGAGCCCCCAGAAGGGCGGCAGAGGACCAGACGGGGGCGTCGGGGCCCAGTTCAGAGACCCCCTGAAGGTGGCGGGTCCTGGCAGGCCTCTTGGCTGAGCAGTGGAGGATTGCGGGCTCGAAGGTCTCAGGGGTCTCGTTGCAGTGTGGCCAGGTGGTTGGGCCGTTGTCGTCCCAGGATGGGTGGCCGGGGAGGTAGCTCTTGCCAGACCTCATCTGGTGAAGGCGACCCGGCTTGAACTTGGATAGGCCCATCAAAGGATGAGGCTTCAGGGAGGGGCGGTATTTGTATCTGGCGGGGTCCGGCGCCGTCTCTTCCCACTCTTCCATGAGATGGTTTCTGCACACGAGCTTGAGCTGAGGCTAAGTGCGGCCCGTGTGGGGCGGAGGGTACAATTCGGCTAGCACGTGCTGGCAGGTGACCAGGAGGGGAGCGCGGCCTTCCGGCCCAAGGAGAAAAAGCATCGAGTGGGGGAGGGCGTCGGGGGGAGGTGAGTCCGGTTCTTGGCCGGACGCCTGGGTTGACACCAGGGGCGGGGTAGCCGGGCACGTGGGTTACCCCGGCAGAGGAGTCTATCCTCAGGGGCGTGGCGGTGCACCGACAGTGTCAGCAGAGAGGGCGGGAGCCAAGCGGTGGCCGGGTGGATCCCAGCGGGGGAGCACAACACCCTCAAGTAGGCCAGGCAGCGTTTGTACGCGAGGAGGAGGTCGTGTGGAGGGAGGCAGGCCCCAACAGCATGGATGTCGACGGCAGTGGCCCCGAAGCAGTTGGTGGCCCATCTCTGGACCTTGTGCCAGAACACCGAGAGCTTCATCGTCATGTGAGCTGTATGCACGAAGGTGTCAGCGCCGTAGCTCAGGATCGGAAATAACAGTGAGGATGCAAAAGGATGGCAGAGGAACGGAGGCAGGCCCAGCCCCGGGGGGGAGAGCCTTTTGACGGCCACGAAGGCAGCTTGGGCCTTGGCCAGTCTCTTGGTGAAATGTGCGGTGGTTGAGATCGAGGGCGTGAACCAATACCCGAGCCAGCGGACCTCGTCTTTGGGGGAAAAAACAGACCCATCTAGGTGGATCGGGGAGCGGGAGATGGGGCCCCTGTCCTTAAGGGTGCCCCAGTAGATAAGTTCCGCTTTGGGGACGGAGAAGCTAACACCCAGACCAGCCCCTCTGGCTTTTAGGACTGCGTAGTGCCTGTGTCGTGAGTGGATGTTTCGACAATAGGACGACGAGGACGTTGTTAGACCGAAGTTGTTGACGTAGGAGAGGGTGAGCCCCTGGGGGATCTCACGGTGGAGGCGGGAGACATATATTACGAAGAGGAGGGGGGAGACCGGGGACCCCTGGGGGGTGCCCACCAACCCCGGGGCAAAGACCATGGGAGACCCTTGGTAGAGGAGCCGACATGACCTGCCGGTGAGGAAAGACCTGATCCATGACACAAGGTACGGACACACCCCCTTTGACTTGTGCATGTTGCAGAGGGTGGACGGGTTGACATTGTCGAAGCCGCCTTTGATGTGCAGGACGAGGGTGGAGACTTTCCTACCGGCCATCTGGAGGGTTCTAACCTCATGGGTCAGGGTGGATGTTGCGTCCGATGCTGACAAGCCAGCCAGCGATCCGCACTGATGGGGGTTGAGAAGGCCGGACCCGCGGGCCACACACAAGAGTCTCGAGTTCATAATCCTTTCCAGGATCTTGGAGAAGGTTTGCAGCAGGACCATCACGCGGAAAGAGGACGGCGTGTCATATAAGGCCGTTCCCGGCTTGTCCAGAACAATGCCGTCGGCCATTTTGAGGGTGGGGGGGTGGAATCCGTGAGCCACCAGCGGGGCAAGGAGGTCGAGGATGAGGTGGGGGGCTGTCCGGGGAATTCTTTTCCACACGGAGTTGGGGGTCTTGTCAGGTCCAGGGGCCGACAACCTGAGAGGAGCGTGCCAGGGCCCTGCCTATCTCAGCAGCCGTTAAGGCCCGGCAGTCGATGAAGGGTAACAGGATGGAGGCGTCGGTTTTGGCCAGTTCGCCTGGGAAGAAATCGTCGTGGAGGGCTTTGTTCAGCTTGACGGGCGTCGTGGCACCAGGGAGCTCCAGGAAGCGGGGGGGAGGGCGACCCACGGCAAATTTCTTCGCCGTCCAAATGGTCTGCGGCATTGCAGAGGCCAAGAAGGCAGACCAGTGGTCCCTTTTCGCTTGCTTAATGGCTTTGCAGTAGGCAGACCTGGCAGCCCTCGCTGAGGCAAGGAGGGCGGCATCAAACCTGTCACTCTTCGAGGAGGGGAGGGCGCAGTTGTCTGCTGTCCTGAGCTGTGATAGGAGCTCTGTCCGGCAGGGCTTCGACCGGAAGGTGACCCGCTTGACCGCGGTGTGGAGTGCCAGCTGGGCTGTAATCTTGTCCAGGTTTGTCTTGAACCAGACGTCCAGGGACCTTGAAGTGGGGAGGCTGGGAGCGGGCGGGATCGCAGCCGACTTGAGCAAGCAGGCTAGTGCCGGCCATTAAGTCAGGGCCCAGTTCGGGGCCACCGGGGGGGCGCGAAAGAGGGGGGCCTCGAAACGGAGGAGGATCGGGATGTGATCGGAACCAGAGGAGGGGAGGGGGTCGGACCATTCTGAGAAGTACGGGGAGCGAAGCGGACCAGCGCAGGCAAGGTCGTGGGCGCCTGGGCGCCCAATGAGTGACATGGAAAACCGCTTGAAGACGCCTGGCGTGTTCAGGAGGGAGAAGCCCAACTCAGTGGCCCTGTCAAAGTAGGGCGTCGAGGTGGCAAGCTCATCCTCTTTGAAGGTCCTGAGAGGGTCCGCCATGGCGTGATGAATGTTGAAGTCTCCCAGCGTGAGTGTGGGGAGAGGGGAGGCAGGAAAGAGAATGTCCGGGGGCACGGAGCGGGAATTCTTGAGGCGAGCCTTCGTGTTATAGGAGTTGACGATTGTGAAGCCAGTGGTGGAGGTGTTGAAAAAGCCTTCAGGGGTGAAGAGGTCCAGAGCCATAACATCACCCCTTCCGAAGTACCGAGGCAGAAGGGAAACAGTAGATAAAAACGAACTGTAAACGTAGAAGGCAAGGCGGGGCTTACAGCAGCCGTTGGTAGGAGGGGAGAACACCGAGAACAAATTAAAGGAAAGAAGTTTGCCCCTGTAGACAGGGGGTCCTGGGGAGCTACAATAGACGGAGGAAAGGCCAACTGAGAGAAAGACTCAAGCAGTGAAAGTAACACATCCCAGCTCCCGAGGCAGTTGTGTTGAACGAGTGTGAAGGGTTTCAGAGGGGGGGGGAGGCCAGCTCCCCCTCCCATGACGATGGGTTGTGGTGCATTAGCGGGCCAAGCCCGAAGAGGTTCTGCTCATGGGGGAGGAGCTGGCGGGCTCCGAGGGAGGGAGCAACCCACTGCCTTGTGGGGGCCCTCGAGGGGCCGCAAGTATCGTTGAGCTTCTGGCTCTTGGAGTAGCCATCTCGAACGCTGACCGGAGGGAGCGGGTGGGAGAAGCGTGGGGCGAGAGGTCTTCTTCGTCGGCGGCCGGGTCCATTGCGTCAGCAGTGGGAGGCGGGAGAACGATCGCTTCGGCAGCGGAGGAACGCCTGAGAGCGGGCGGAGTCGGTCGGGAGTCACAATCCCTATGAGTCGCAGTGTGGGCGCCTTCACAGTTGGCGCAATGTGGTGGTGAGGAAGAGCAACATCCAGGAGTAGCCTTAATGTTGCCACCTCCAGGGCAGGTAGGGTTGGGGGATCGGTGCATGGCACGAGTGTGATTGAGGGAGCAAATGGGGCATACAGGGTCGACGGAGGGACATCTGGGGGCGACGTGACTGAAGCCCGAGCAGTTCTTGCATTGTGTGTATCTATTAGAGGAGTAGGCTCGCTCAACGGTGCTCGAGCGCCAGAAGAGCTGTATGGAGAAGCCGATTGCTGGGACATCCCTGGGGTGGACGGAGATGATAACCGAGGTGGCTGTCTTGCCTTCTCTGGACTGAGCGTTGGGGTTGAGATACCTGGCGGCGAGCATGCGAATGGCCTTGGAGTTGAGGATCGACTGCGCGAGACAGGGGAAACGTTTGTTTGGGCCCTCGGGGAGGAAGGCAATGGGGAGGGAGTGACTGGCAAGCTGGGCCTCGTTCAGGCCGAGGCGAAAGGGCAACCAGGAGGACGCACCCACCGGGAACCACTTGTTAAGCTGAGAGGAGAGTGCGTCGAAGTAGGGCGCGAAGGCGGCGGTAGGGGTGGCAGTGTTGGTGACGAGGAGGGTGACGGACCCTCGATCGTTGACCTTGCTCGTGACAGCGAGAGGTAGGATACAGTTCGCATCCCTAAGGACTCGTACGGCAATGGCAGGGAAGGTGGCTGCGATCAGGGAAGCCTGTGCGTGCTCCGAGGCAGAGGAACGAGGAGCGAAGAACCTTCTTTCCGTGGTAGAGAGCGACTTTGGTGGCTGGGTGACAGGCCCAGTGTTGCTAGCTGACGCGCCTTGGGCGGCCGTGAGGGAGCTCTGATTCTTCTTGCCTCTGGGAGCGCCTCTAGCGGCGGCCTTGGAATACGAGTGTTGGGGTTTGGGGCCGTCAGGGGCGAGGTGCCCTGCGATGAAGGTGGTGGTGTCGGGGTACTTCCCATCTCTGAACGCATTAGCCTCCCACGAATCAGGGAACTTGTCCGCGTAAGCACGGTGGCCGCTGTACAAGGATCGGGTGCCGGCGTCATATCTGGGTATCTCCGGGTCGAAAGAGGATGAGGAGCCCCTATTGGGGGGGGAGCACGTGTATTAGGCTTGGGAAGGGGCTGTGCTGGAATGCCAGCCGGGGGAACTGGGGGCCGAGGGGGGGCCGGGGCTTGATGTGTGGTCGCACCGGTCGCGCGAACAGCAGGCCGAGTGGGGGCTGGCGCTTGGGGAGGGGGGACCGTGACCCTATGTAATAGTTCACGGATGGCCGCGTTGATGGGTTCGAGGGTGCCCAGGAGGGCTGACTAGGCCGGCATGGATTGGACGGCAGCTTGGATGGTGCCTAATTGGGTTGTTATGGTGTCGAGCTGACGCGTCATAGACGCCTGCGGGGTGAGGGCGGAGCAGGAAAGCGGACCGAGTATCGTCTCGCGGTCTGACAGGCCTGAGAGCTGGTCATCGTCTAGGATTGGGAGTTGGGTGGAGGTAAAGTTGAGCCTCTGGCGGGTCTCGCAAACGAAATCGCGTATCTAGAGGTGGGACTCGTTGAGCTCCGGAGAGGAAGACTGTGCCGAGGGAGGCCGAGACAAGTTCAGCAAGGAGGGGAGGGGAGGGAGGTCTTCCATCGTGATGATGGGGGGTCAGGGACGCGAAGCCTGAAGGGCAGGTGAAGGAAGGGAGCGAGGGGGAATCGTGCACTGAATGACGTGGAGTTCTAATTTCAATGACTGGAGGTGAAGGGGGTGCCAAGCGTGAAGAAAATAGGGGGCTTTTTCTTTCTTTTTTTTCTTTTTTTTATTATCATGTATTCGTTGTTAAGGTACAAGAAACCGCGTGGAGCGCTAGCTAGGGCGTGAACAAAACCTTAATCCCAACAACCGCCCGCTTCACCCCCTCATAGGAAAAATCCAACTGCTCGAACCCAGAGCACACCCTTCCCCCTAATAGCATCTAAGACGAAAGTAAGACGGAGCAATACCTTCCTCCAGACACGTAAGGAAAGACATTAATAGGAACAAAACCAAAGAAAGACAAACCCTTCGGTGGGCCCACCAAAACAAAAGAAAACATTCTTGCGGCACCAAGTGCCGACTGAGAGGAAAGATACAACTACTGCTGCCGGATGCCTAAGGGAATTCCACGAACCTATCGGCTTAGGGGAAAGGCCTGGTCACGGGCGGACAGCCCGGAAAGTCAGCGACGCTTCAGACTTTAGCATGAGCCAAGGAGGTAGTGGTATACCATGACACAGCATAATCTAAGGCGAGCTTTGCGACCGTAGAGTAAATCGCAGGGGCGGGAGGAGAACGAGGGGAGTCACCCAGCGAGGAGAGCCACTCAGCAGTAGAGGTGCCAGCTCTCATGAGGGGCAGTAGAGTGCCACCCAGGGGGACAGGTAAGGTGCCAGCTAAGGAGGGACGTAGCAGTACGGTGGAAGCGGATCCAATGTGTAGGAAGCGCGAGTGGGAGGGCTTGCCAAGGACCGAGATGTACGAACGCGGAGGACCGAAACAGGGTCACGATCTTTCGAATACCGCCTGTACCGACCGAGCAAGTCAGGAGAGAGTGCAATACCAGAGAGCAGGGCCACCAGGGCAACTACTTCACCGATAGCCCGAGACTAGCGACCGCGTGTTGACGAGGAAAAAACTGTTGCCAACCGTGCAAAACGCTAAGCTAGATGACACTGACGGGGTAGATCAGAGGCGGAGGCCACTCTCACGATGATTTCCCATGGTGTTGAAATTTCCATCGCTGGAGGTGGAGCGGACGAGAAAGATGAACAAAATAGAAGGCTTTTTATATTTAATTTTTTATATCATATATTCGTTGTTAAGGTACAAGAAATCGCAGGGACCGCTAGCTATGGCGAAAACAAAACCTAAAAGCCAAAACGAACTAACAAAGGAAATATCTGCAACATCTCTCTTCAGCTGGGGTCCGTACCGGTCCCAGGCCCACATACGGGCGCGAAATTAAAACAAGTAACCTAAAGGAAACCCTCCCTTAACCAGTGGGCAGCATAAACCAAACATTTAATAACAACAATGTAAACCTAGCTTTCCTGAGACCATAAGAAATAATCAAAGGAAACCAGATTAGACGAGCGGGAAGAAATAGAGCCTGCGGAGGAGGACGGGCGGGAAAACATGCCCGGGGGGAAGGCTGTGGCCGTAGACGTGATGAAGCGGGTGAGCGTGCCCAACAGGACGGCGGAGGCCCAGACGGGGGCGTCCGGGCTGACTTCCGAAACCCCCTGAAGGTGGCGGGTCCTGGCAGGCCTTTTGGCTGAACAGTGGAGGATGGCGTGCTCGAAGGTCTCGGGGGCCGCGCCGCACCTGGGGCAGGTGAATGTTCCGTCATCGTCCCAGGAGGGGTGGGCGCGGAGGTAGCTCTTGCCAGACCTCATCTGGTCTAGGCGACCTGCGTCAAACTTGGAGAGGCCCATGAACGGGTGCGGCCTTAGCAAGAGGCGGTATGGGTATCTGGCTGGGTCCAGCACAGCTTGGTCCCATTCTTTCATTAGGAGGTTCTTGCATTGGAGCGTTTGCCGGGGTAAGACCGGATTTCCCGCGGTTTGGGGTAGGGCTCGCACAGCACGTGCTGGGAAGTGACAAGGAGGGGGGCGCGGCCGTCAGGGCCGAGGAGGAAGAGCATCGAATGGGGGAGGGCGTCCAATGGGAGGTGAGTCCTGTTCTTGGCCAGGGTTCTTGGTTGACGCCATTTGAGGGGCAGTCGGGCGCCAGGGTTTCCTCGGCAGAGGGCCCTGTGGTCGGGGGTGTGGCGGTGTAGCGACGGGGTCTGTAACGAGGGAGGGAGTCTAGCAGAGGCAGGGTTGATCTCGTGGGGGGAGCACATCACCCTCAGGCAAGCCAAGCGGTGCTTGTACGCGCAGAGGAGGTCGAGAGTGGGGAGGCAGGCTTCCACAGCCAGGATGTCGGTTGGGGTGCACGTGAAACAGCTGGTGGACCACCTCTGGACCTTGTGGCAGAAGGCCGAGAGTTTTCTAGGCCTGTGAACATTGGGCTCGAAAGTGTCCGCGCCGTAGCTGAGGATTGGAAAGAGAAGCGACGATGCCACCCGATGGCAAAGGAACGCGGGCAGGCCCATGTCCGGGGGGGAGAGCCTCATGATGGCCACAAAAGCAGCATGGGCTTTGGCCAGCCTCTTGGTGAAGTGTGGGGTTGTGGAGATCGCGGGGGTGAACCAGTAGCCCAGCCACCGGACCTCTTCCTTCAGGTGAAACATAGACCCGTCCAGGTGGATCGGGGAACGGGAGATTGGACCTCTGTCTCTCTTGGTCCTCTAGTGGATAAGCTCTGTTTTGGGGATGGAAAAGCTGACACGCAGGCGGGCCCCTTTGGCCTTTAGCGCTACGTATTGCCTTGGCAGGAATTGGATATTCCGACAGTGGGACATCGAAGAGACCATCAGACCGAAGTCGTCGATGTAGGAAAGGGTGAGCCACCGGGGGATCTCACAGTGCAGGCGAGAAACATAAATAACGAACAGGAGCGGGGAGACTGGGGACCCCTGGGGGGTGCCGACCGAAACTGGGGCAAAGACCTTGGGACACGCTTGGTAGAGAAGCCGGCATGACCGGCTAGTAAGGAAGGACCTCGTCCATGACACTTGGTAAGGATTCACGACCTTTGATTTGAGCATGCTGCAGAGGGTAGACGGGTTCACGTTGTCGAAGCCTCCTTTGATATCCAGGAACAGTGTGGAAACTTTCCTGCCTGCCATCTGGAGGGTTCTAACCTCGTGGGTCAGGGTAGTAGTTGCATCAGACGCCGACAGGCCTGCCAGCGAACCGCATTGGTGGGGGTTAAGGAGGCCAGCCACGCGGGCTACACAAGAAAGTCGCGAATTCATAATCCTTTCCAGGATCTTGGAGAAGGTCTGCAGGAGAACAATCACGCGGAAGAAGGAGGGAGAGTCGTACGAGGGCTTGCCCGGTTTGTCTAGCACAATAATGTCAGCCATCTTAAGAGCCGGGGGGTGGAAGCCATGAGCCACAAGCGGTGCCAGGAGGTCGTGTAGGAGGTGGGGGGCCACCCGGTGTATTCTCTTCGACACCGAGTTGGGGGTCTTGTTGGGGCCAGGGGCCGACGAATTGGAGGAACGGGCTAGCGCCCTGCCCACCTCGTCCGTTGTCAGGGCCGGGCAGTCTCTGAACAGCAATAGGACGTAGTCGGTGGCCCTGGCTAGCTCCCCAGGGCAGAAGTGGTTGAGGAGGGCCTTGTTCAGCTCCAGTGGAGTCGTGGCACCCGAAGGTTCGGGGAAACAGGGCGGGGGGCGACCAACTGTAAATTTCTTCCCGTCCAAACTGTCTGCGGGGTAGCCGAGGCCAAAAAGGAGGACCAGTGGTCCCTCTTGACCTTCTTGTTGGACTTGAAGTAGGCAAACCTGGCGGCCCTTGCCGAGGCCAGGAGGGCGTCATCGAACCTGTCTCTTTAGGAGGAGCGGAGGGCGGAGTTTTAAGCCTTCATGAGCTGGGATAGGAGTTCCGTCCACCAGGGCTTGGACCGGAAAGTGACCCGTTTAACCGGGGTGTGGAGAGCAAGCTGGGCTGTTATTCTGTCCCGGTTTGTTTTGAACCAGACATCCAGCGACTTCGAGGTAGGGATAGTGGGGTCAGGTGAGATCGAGGTCCCCTTGAGCGCCGAGTCAAGCCCAGACCATTCAGTAAGGGCCCAGTTCGGGGTCCGAGGGGGGGCGCGAAAGAGGGGGGCCTCAAAGCGGAGGACAATAGGGAGGTGATCAGACCCAGTCGAGGGGAGAGGGTCGCTCCACTCCCAGAAGTAACGGGCGAGGAGGGGGCAGGCGAAGGCAAGGTCCAGGACGCCGGGGCGGCCAATGAGTGACATGGAGAAACTCGTGAAGACACCCGGGGTGTTCAGGAGGGAGAAGCCCAAATTGGTGGCCCTGTCAGTGTAAGGTGTCGAGGTGCCGAGCTCGTCCTCCTTGTACGTCCTGAGAGGGTCAGCCGTTGGGTGGTGGATGTTGAGGTCCCCGAACGTGAGGGTGGGGAGAGGGGAAACAGGGAATATGATATCTGGGGGGACGGAACGGGTGTTGTTGAGAGGACCCTTCGTGCTATAGGAGTTGACGATTGTGAAGCCAGTGGTGGAGGGGTTAAAAAAGCTATCCGGGGTGAAGAGGTCCTGAGCCATAACATCACCTCTACCGAAAAAACGGGGCAGGAGGCAACCAGTAGACAAAAACAACCTGTAAACGTAAAAAGCAACACGGGGCTTGCAGCCACCGTCGGTGGGGGGGGGAAAACGCTGAAAACAAATTAAAAGAAGGCAGTTTGCCCCTGTAGACCGGGGAGTCCTGGAGGGCGACAATTGAGGGAGGGTGGGCCAGTTGGGTAATTGACCCGAACAGCAAAAGAAACACATCCCAGCTCCCGAGGCAGTTGTGTTGAATGAGGGTGAAGGGTTTCGGAGGGGGCCGGGAGTCCTGCTCACCGTCCCAAGATGACTGGGTGAGCTCCATTAATGGGCCAGGCCCAATGGGGTTCTGCTCATGGGAGAGGGGCTGGCGGGCTTCACGGGAGGGAGCGGCCGACTCCCTTGGGTGGGGCCTACTTGGGCCGGAAGTATCGTTGAGCTCCTGGCTCTAGGAGTAGCCATCTCGAACGCTGACTGGAGGGAGCGGGTTGGAGAAGCGGGGGGCGAGAGGTCATCTTCGTCGGCGGCCCTGTCGATTGTGTCGCCAGCGGGCGGCGGGAGAACAATCGTTTCGGCAGCTGTGGAACACCTGAGAGTGGGCGGAGATGGGCGGGAGTCACAATCCCTGTGAGTCGCAGTGTGGGCGCCTTCCCGGTTGGCGCATCGCGGTGGTGAGGAAGTGCAACAGCCAGGAGTAGCCGTAAGGTTGCCACCTCCAGGGCGGGTGGGGTTGGGACATGGGTGCATGGCACGGGTGTGGTTGAGGGAACAGATGGGGCAGACGGGGTGAACGGAGGGGCATCTGTGAGAGACATGACCGAAGCCCCAGCAGTTCTTACACTGCGTGTACCTATTGGATGAGTAAGCGCGCTCAACCGTTCGTGAGCTGGAGAAAAGGCGTATAGAGGAGCCCATGGTTGAGACGTCCCCGGGGTGGACAGAGACGATGATGGAGGTGGCGGACTTGCCCTCCCTAGATCGTTCGTCGGGGTTGAGGTATCTGGGGGGGAGGATGCGTATGTTCTGGGAGTTAAGCATCGACTCCGCGAGGCTAGGGAAGAGTTCGTCAGGATCCTCGGGGAGGAAGGCAATAGGGAGGAAGTGGATGGCAAGCTGGGCCTCGTTGGGGGCGAGGTGAATGGGCAACCAGGGGGACTCAGCCACAGGGAACGACTTGTTAAGGTGGGCAGAGAGAGCGTCGAAGTAAGGTGCGAAGGCGGCAGCGGGGGTGGTAGGGTCGCAGACGAGGAGGGTGACTGAACCACAATCGTTGACCTTGGTCGTGACCGCATGGTGGAGGATAAAGTTGGCATCCCTGAGGACGCGAGCAGCTATGTCGGGGAAGGTGGCAGCGATCAGGGACGCTTGTGGGTGCTCGGAGGGGGAGGAACGGGGAGTGTAAAATCTTGTTTCGGCCGTGGGGAGGGACTTTGGTGGCTGGGTGACAGGCACAGTGTTGCTAGCCGAGGCGACTTGGGCGGCCGTGAGGGGGCTCTTATTCTTCTTGCCTTTGGCAGCGCCAGCCGAGGCGGCCTTGGCATACCATTGTTGTGGCTTGGGGCAGTTGGGGGCGAGGTGCCCTGCGATGAACGTGGTGGGGTCGGGGTACTTCCCTTCTCGGAACGGGGTCGCTTTCCATGAATCAGCGAACTTGTCCTCTTACGCCATAGGGTCGCAGTAGAAGGATCGGGTGCCTACATCATATCTGGGGATGTCCGGGTCGAAGAAGGCCGAGGAGCCCTTGTCAGGGGGGGGAGCCCGGGCTTGGGCCTGGGAAGAGGTGGTGCGGGTGCACCAAACAGGGGAATGCAAGGCCGAGTTGGGGCAGGGGCCCGACGTGTGGTCGCACCAGTTGGGGGAACCGGTGGCCGGGTGGGGGCAGGCGCTTGGGGAGGGGGGGCAGTGACTCTGTGTGACAGGCCACGAATGGCTGCGTTGATGGGGGTCAGGACGCCCTCGAGGGCTGTCCACGTAGGCATGGTGTGGACGGCTTGTTGGATGTTGCCTAATTGAGTTGTTATGGTGTCAAGCTGACGCGTCATGAAAGCGAGCGCATGGAGGGCAGAGCAGGAAAGGGGGATCAGGGATGCGAAGCCTGAATGAAAGGTGAAGATAGGGGGCGAGGGGGGATCGTGCACTGAACGACGTGGAGTTATAATTTCAATGACTGGAGGTGGAGGGGGTGCGAAGTGTGAAAGAAAATAGGGGGCGGAGCCCCCTTATATTGAAGGATATCCTAGCACAGCCTTTGCCGCCCGACTCATACCCCAGTATGAGTCACATATCTACGTAACGGAGGAAACAATACTATTTGTCGTAAACCTTACAAAGGAAATCCCTCATAGCAACCGTGTAACAAAGGAAAGAACACCAAAATTATCCCAACACGTATCTCATCAGGGGACCGTGAGATCCAATTCCCAAGGCCCAATTCTATAGTCTTTGCTAGGAGATTGTGTCAGATGTGGCCCTTGAGCAACAATTTCGTTGGCCGAGAGCAGCTGTTCAATGCCTCCATGTGGCAGTGGACGAGATCCTGGTCATGACAATAACTGGTAAGTTGAGTTCCTCTCCTAGTATAATTATCTGATTTACTAATTTTTTGTTCATGGCTGGAGCCCTGGGGGTGGCACATGCTGGTCCCTTGCCCTCATGGTCCAGGACCTGAGATTAGTTGAGGATGTCATGAACGTTATGGCTGGCCAGCCTGATGGTGCAACTCGGGAAGAGATGAGAAGTCATCTAAATGAGGACACTGGTGCTCCATGGGGAGCACGACCTCCTCCTCCTCCTCCTGCTCGCGGAGGTGCACCGCCTCCTCCCCCTCCTGCCAGTGCTGTGTCTCGTCCTGCGGGTGTTCCTCCGCCCCGGGGAGCTCCCACTGCTCCTCCTCCTGCTGGTGAACCTCCTTGGTGGGGTGCCCCCGGTCGCCAGGGAGCTCCTTCCCATCACTCACGCTCTGCCGATGACGGTAGTGACAGCGACAGTGACAACAGCGATAACCCTCGTCCACCTATACGCCGTCGCTTGAATGGTTACCCTGGGAGCACCAGCTGGACTGGTAGTAGTTGTACTACGGCCGGTGCGGGGGGAGTTGTTAGACAACGAAACTTGGTTGGGGGTGTGGGTTCTGGTATGGGAGATGGAAGTGGTAGCGAGGATTGTGAGGTGAGAGGTGCCCAGGGAGACTATGATACCAGGCATGTGGGAACTGGGGGGGTTGGAGGCAGTAGTAGTAGCGTGGTGACCGGGGCCGGCGGAGGCACGCCTGCACACGCGGCTGGAACAGGGCTGTCTGAGGCGGGGGTTAGTAGTTGTACTCCGCGGACGCCGGTTCATCCAACATGTGGTATGGGTTGGAGTGCTTTGAGTGGGGCTCGTAGGTGCTCTGCGGGCCCTGGTGGGAGTGGTTGGAGCAGTGGTGGCGGTAGGATGCCGACCCACTCCGGGGGTGGTGATGGGAGGGCAGGAGCTGGTACTGGTGGGTGCGCTACCACCTAAGCATATTCGGGCATTGACTTTTTCTTTCTCTTAATTCACCTCTTTTTTCCACTATTATGACTTTCCTTCTTCTTGTTTTCTATTACTCCATGGTATTGTCCCCATGTGTTGGGGGGCACAGGGCACTCTTTTCTCACTTTTACACCAATCATACGACTAACTCAAACCTCTGAGTCACCTCTAACTTAGCATAATTACCTTTTATACAACTCTTATTGTTATAAATACGCTTTTTCTTTAACCTCAAGATTGCACTATGTGAACTCTGAACACAGTAACTCCATAGCACGACTGTGGTTATGATTTGGGCGTATGGCTTGGGCGTATGGTTTGGGCGTATGGCTTGGGCGTATGGTTTGGGCATATGGCTTGGGCCTATGATTTTAGCGTAGAATTTGAGCCTATGGTTTGGCTGTATGGTTTGGGCGTATGATTTGACCTTATGGCTTGGGCATATGGTTTGGGGGTTTGATTTGAGCGTATGGCTTGGGTGTATGATTTGGGCATATGGCACCAGCGGATGAATAGGGCTTATGAATTGGGCATATGATTTGAACCTGTGAATAGAGTGTGTGAATTGGGCTTATAAATTAAGCGTATCGCCTGCTGAGACAATATACATTACTGGACTAGGCAACTCGGATGTCCAATCGGTGCTGGGCATTATTCCGGTTCATATTGTATCAATTATTCCATGCAAATAAATGCCCGTATATACTTTGAGGTATGTGGCTTTTCGTATATGTTCACCCAATTACTCAATCATGTATCCAAAGAGGAATGTTCGAGAGGGCAATATACGAAAAGGCGGGGCCGTGCGGACAAAATTCAATGATGGGGGGCTGTTCGGGGCATTGAACAGGGCGGGGTCCTGGACGGGGCCAGGGGCAGGGGTTGAAAAAAAAAAAACGCCCCGACCAGGGGGATTGATAGAGACGCGGCGCGGAATTGGGGCTGGGGTGGGCCGGTTTCCGGGCCCCGAAGGGCCCGTTACAAACACTATAACTGATTGGAAGGATAATGAGAGAACCAGTTCTCTACTCTTACTAATGCATACGCATTATGCATTGATAGATGAATATCGGACTTGATCACTCCATATTCATGATACTATTCTAGGCATTTAGACTGCATATTCCATTATTGTCTATCGCGACAAAGAGATCGAAGACTGACTACTAGTGGAGTGGGGACACCTGCAGAAGAAATAGCCAACTGGAGATTCACAGAGTCGAGCTGGGCAAGATTCAGGGTCAAACAATGTTCGCACTTTGTTTTGACGAACTGAATTTCTAGAAAGATACTTCTTTACTAGAGAAGTCAAAGTAGCGTGAACATTAGTATAAATAGTAGGGCTCTCCCCGATGGTTGAGAACATCATCAAGCAACTGAGAAGAGACTTTTAACAATATTATAAGTTATTGCGATATTCTTCTCTTACTTTATCCAACACATCATCTTCAGCCTTCCTGACCGCTATTCGGTCCTCGCAAATAAGCTCGGCCTAGTCAGCCCGGACTCCTACTGGGTTGGCTACCCTGTAACAGTAACTATAACAAAAAACACACTGGTTGGCTGCTGGTTTGGAGACCTGGGTGCCAGTAAGGTATACATAACTACAAACATGAATATTTGTAACAGTCTTGGTTGCAAGCCGTAATATCGGCTTCGTCGCAACCCTTAACATGGCAGACCGTGATTTCCTGCTGTCAGTTTAGCTTATCAGTCTTCAATGGATAATCTGATATTATTCTCAATAGACATACCTCAGGATTGTTGCCTGTATAAGGATCTTGTGAGATTGAAAAAAAGGAAATTTTTACCCGATAGTGTCTACTCTGCCCCATCTATAAAAATGTACTTGGAGATAAATATCACTTTGAAGGAATCCGAAATTGAAAAGAGAAGAATATAAGACACGATTGATTCAAATCAAGACAGTTACTTGGCAAAACTAATTTACAAAGGTGCATGAAAGAGAAGAAATTCACGATATAAGATAGGCCTCTTTGTCTGACTAACTAAGTACAGGGCCAATCTTGCTTTGTCAAAGTAGAGTACAAGAGGTTATGTCATTGAGGTGTGTTCTCAGCCCACGGTGCTTGATGGCCTTGTCGCTGTGGTTTGACAGGGGAAGCAGAGAGTGTGTGTTACATGTCAAAGAGCCTAGCTTACATATAGCCCACCTGTCTGCCAAGACTAGGCAACACCAACCCCGGCAGCAACAGGACACACCTCAAAGCGGAGATTATCTTAATAAGTAACATCATCTCAGCCTTGAGGTGTGTCATGTTGCTGCAGCGGTTCGTGTTGCCTCGTCTTGGCTGACCGGTAGGCTATATGTAAGGTAGGTTCTTTAACATGTGACACAAACTCTCTGCTTCCCCTGTCAAACAACAGCGACCCGGCCATCAAGCACCATGAGCTGAGAACACAGCTCAACGACAGAGCCTCTTGTACTCTACTTTGATAATGGAAGATTCGCCCAGTACTTAGTTAGTTAGACAAAGAGGCCTATCTTATTTCGTGAATTTCTTGTCTTTCATCCAGCTTTGAAAAATAGTTTTGCCAAGTACCTGTGTTGATTTAATCCAACTTGAATCGTGTCGTATATTCTGTCACAAATCGTGACTAAGCAAGGTTTATTTCACATGACGAATACTTATCAGTCATAAGGTATGTTGTTTTTGCACTATGACGTCGTTTGACTCATAGCTTTTACATGACTACGCACTGGCGAGTTATCCTTATATTATGATATGTTGATAGTTTCATGACTCCCGATTGTGACATCATATGATGCAATGATTTTCGCACATGACTCAGATTATGAGTCATAGGTTTTACGCATGTGACTCATTCAAGCACATGACTGGGCTTATGGCATAGGATTGGGTAATGGGATGTTGCGCAGTGACTCATAAGCATCATCTGAGGGATTATACGCTATGACTCATTATGAGTTATAGAGGTGATATTATGCGAGGTGATGAGTCACCAAGGTTAGGGTTGTGAGCAGATATCTATAAAAGGAGCTTGGTTCCGACCAAGAGATACGACACCAACCATTGCAACAACACCTCCAGCGATTGAAATCTCAACACCACGACAAATCATCGTCACTTTCCCCCACCCGCCTCTCTTCCCCCACGATGGCTTCTGCCTAGGGGTTGACGTTAAGCCATCTCCCCTCCTCTCCTGGGGCACGCCTGCCTCCCGTCCTTGGGGTTCTTGTTCCCGTTCATCGTTGACACCCGCTCATGAAGTTCGGTTCTCCCCCTTACCCCGCACTTGCTTTGCACCTCGCTTAGCATTTTGCACGGTCGGAAAGCTTCTCGCTTCGTTCACGGTCGGCGTTACGGTGCCAGACTCTTGGTCGAAGTAGGCCTCGGCTTGCTGGGCTTCTACCTCTGATGGGGAAAGCCTCGGTTAGTAACATCACGGTCCCGCTCGGTTTCGTCGTCGTCCCAAAAGCCCTTACTATGGCCCGTTTGTCGGCTGCGGCTAGCTTGCTCGCGATCCTTCCTCTCTCCTCCTCCCGGCTCTGTCCGCTTGCACCGTACTGCTACCATCCTCCCCCGGCCGGCACCCTACTGCTCATCACCGGCTGGCACCCTACTGCTACTCACCGGCTGGCACCCTACTGCTACTCACCGGCTGGCACCCTACTGCTCATCGTCGTTGGTTGGCATCCCCTCTGCCTGGTGGCTCCGCTCGCCCACCTACCTCTCTCCCTCCTGCGATTTACTCTACGGTCGCAAACCTCGCTTAGGTTACGGTTGATCATGGTATTGCACTGCCTCCTTGGTCTCTCCTAAACGCCGACGCGTCGCCACCCTCCGGTCAGTCCCGACCGTGAACCGGCCTGCCCCTTACGGCGACTAGCCGCGGGGCCTTTTGGTTAGGCATATTGGCAATAGTAGTTATATCTAGGCGTTTCTTTGATTCTTTTCTTAGTGTTACCTGGGGGCCTGCTGAAGGGTTTGGGTCTCTCTCCTGTACGTTTCTTTGAGTTGTTTCCCTACGTGTCTGAGGTGCGAGTCTTAGGTGCTAGGCGGGGGAGGTTTCTTCCTTGGTCTCGGGGGGTTTGATTTTTCCTATGACGAGGTGAAGCGGGCGGGATGACGTTTGCTTATAGGTTTTTTATCTCCATAGCTGACGCTGCATGAGTCTTTTGTACCTTTAAACATAATAACGAATTGATTACAAAAAAAATAAAAAAAATAAAAAAAAATACCAAGAGATAGGATCTTCACGCAACCATCTAAGTACTTTTCTATACTTAAGATATTGCAATACGATTACTCTTTACTCTCGAAATGTTTATCCCTACCCTACTAAATCCTACGATCTAAGAACCTGGAGGCTATTGTGATAGTCTCGGTAACGGGTCGCCCGAAGATAGGACTATTGTGAAGTCTTGTCCAGCAAGCCAGTTCCGTACTATCTGAAGAGATAGTATCCCTCGACGGATCCCTCAAGACAAGCAAGCCAGTTCTGTACTATCTGAAGAGATATTATCCCTCGATGGATCCCTCACGTCAGGCAAGATAAGTCCGTACTAAACGATAGCTACTGTTGTTGCCTGTTGCATACGGGCCAAACAATCGGATCGTTACAGCATGTGGATTTTGATTTGTTTTCTTTTGTTCAGGCATCTGGTGTTGAGGTGTTTGTGAGGTCATCATTGTTGGGTATGTTTATGGTGGACAAACATGACTTGGTGAACTGTGTTGTTATGAATGATGTGGGTGGTGTGAGGAAGAGGATTGGTGGCGTTTATGTTCCTCCTACTACCAAACGACCGCAATGTGTGGCTATCGAGTCGACATGGGAAGACTGCGATGCTCTTATGGGCGACCTTTATGCCCGACATGCCTCCTGGGACCTGGTCCCGAGACCCGGCAGTATCGCATATTAATGATTGTCGTTGAGGGTGGCTGTCGGAAATTTGCGATCGACGCGGTCATTTGGTGCACCCTCTAGGCGGCCATCCCTTTCGATCTGTCAGCACCATTGCTCTTTTTATTGGTGCCCTGCGGACGTGAGTTTCATACGATGGCAAAGCAGGTCTCCAGCATGTTGCGGTTATTGCAAAACTTGTAATTGATGAGCCTGATGATTTGGTGCGACGACGACCAGCCTTGCGAAAGATTGCCGCATCGGATTGCGATAACATTCTGGAATATGTTGCTGCTGGTAGTGAGGACGGGATGTGGACAAGACTTAGCAGTGGTGTGGACGCACTTCCATGGTCTGGCACAAATATCAGCAGGTGCCCCTTTTGGAACCCAGATCTGCAACGAATTCGTACAGATTTGAATCGCATGCGCCGGATCAGAAAAAGATTTCCGGTAGTCGCGGATGACCATCATGTTATTCGTCGAGTATACTTTGCCATGTTAGTGAGATCCCCACAGGAATTCATTCAGAAGATGATTGAGGAGGCTGAAGACCCGGCTATATTCAATATGGCAAGACAACTTGAGTCTAGGAGGACACTTCTTTCTATGATAAACTCTACTGGCGATCTTGTTTGCCGATATGCAGATATCTCTGACCTTATCGCTGCCCAGCTGGGTCCCGGCGATGAAGAACAATGACATCCGTCTAGAGTTGAGATGGACCCTGCCATCGAGTTGGACTCTGCAATTAAGAGGAGCCCGACTAATACCGGTCCAGGCTTCGACCACATTGGGTACCCCTTTGTTAGGTACTGGATGACGGAATGACCCAATGATCTGAGGCGTTTAATCAACTACGGTTTGGCGAACGCCATTCCTGATTGGCATTCTGCTGAGGTTGTACTCTTTCCCAAGGCGGATAAACCCTGATACGACATTGTCAAAAGCTGGAGGATGATGCATCTACTGCCGACTATTGCAAAGGTTGTAGAGAGGATTGTCTTACGGAGAATTGCTGCACACGTAAGGTTGGGCCCTACTCAATTTGGGTCTAGACACAAACACGGTGTTCACGACGCTATGTCTGTTGTGTTTGAGTTCTTGCGACACAACGAGGGCTACAAATGCGCGATGCTATCTATGAATGTTGAAGGCAGTTTCGACAACATTGACATTGACCTGCTGTGTGATTTTCTCGCTGCCCGGGACTGCCCTGCCATCCTGATACATTAAGTTAGGAGATGGGCTAGGGACCGGGTTGTTAGGTTCAGGTTCAACAGTCGCATATTGAAACCATATTATGTCAACTGTGGTGTCCCCCAAGGCTCCCCTCTCTCCCCCCCTTTGTTTGGTGTGTATGTTGCGGACATATTCGAGCCTCGCCTCCGTTACTCCCCTTCAGTTCGCTCTATTGTCAGCAGTTTCGTGGACGATGGGGTTATCCTTGTAGCTTCTGATAACAGGGATGTCACGAGGTACACAATGGCTGAATTGTTTAAAGATTGTGACAGGGTTGCGAGAGGTAGAAAAATGGGGTTTAGCGCGATCAAGACCAAGTGGATCAGTTTTGGTGGAACTACGTGGGAGGATTTGGATATTGATGGAGATATACTGACGCCTGTTGAGGATCTTAGGGTTCTCGGTTATAGGTTTAATGTTTTTCTTAATATGTCTTCTCATGTATCTTATTGGTTGGAAAGGGGATTAGGTGTGAGAAGAAGGATATCCGCGTTGGGGAGGAGGTTTGGGAGTGATGGAGGGCTGGATGCATGGTGCACTTACCGTTTGTTTCAGGCCGCTTACCTGCCGACTGTCTACTTCGGGCTTGAATTTGTGACCCACTTTTCGTCGTATGTGAAGCAAATTCAGGTCCACGTCAACGATTGTTTACGCTCCCTGTTCCGGTGCCCTATTAAGCTTGCCAATAATATTTTGCTTGCTGAATTCGGTACTCCGCCGGTGCATATTCAGGGTCGATACCTTGAACGGCGATGCTACAGTCGAATGATCAATTACCGATATTTTGATAACCAACAATTGTTTGGTGCAATTCGGGGCGACTGAGAAGTGGATGGGATGTTGGCTTACCTGATGTTGTCTGATAAGGTTGCAACGACGATTCCGACTTTCAGTGTTATGAATGGGAAGGTACTGGCTAAGAAGCAGTTTTATGACGCTTATGAAGAAGCGGTTCTGGAACCGGATCTCCTTATAATCTACACTGACGGTTCAAAGAGTAATGAGGGGACGGCGGTTGCATGGACAACTGAAGAATATGGCATGACTGAGGGCGCAAGGCCCTTTGCGACTCCTTCTACATGGAGCATCGTGGAGTGCGAGATCTTTGCCATTGTGGCCGCACTGCGAGACATTCGCTCGGAATTCCATGGTAAGGTCAACCTATTTTCTAACTGCGTCCCGGCCATTATGTATATTGAGCAAATGGAGTCTGAAGGCAAATCCACTGGCATGTGGGAGACTTTGACGCCCCTGTTTAATCGGGTTAGCCGGGTGTGTATTACCTGAATCCCTGGTAACTGTGGCATTGCCGGTAACGAGATGTCTGAGGTTAAAGCCAAAGGGGCGGTGGGTGGTGTCCTTCATGTTCGGAACTGGGCAGGCGTCGTGCTAGGCCTGAGCCATGCTATGGTTGCCAGGGAACTGCGACAGACTGAATGGGACCATTGGCATAAGTCCGAAGGGCATGGCTACTACGGTCGAACTGCGAAAAAGCCTAGAGGACCTACGAGGTCTCAGCAGGCTTGATCACTATATTCTTCTCTGAATACGTAGTGGTACAGGTGTAGTTGGGCATGACGGCTGTCGAGCTATGGATGAGCGCTTCCATTGGGTCAATTGCGACCGGTATTTGATCAAACTCCCCCTGTTCCAAACCTTGTTCAACGATAAGCGGATTCCAGCCTGGCGAGAGTGCTGGCAATCCCACTTCAATTTGGGTATGGGCATCCCGCATGAGCACAGAGACAATGACGGTGTGGTCACGGTGTGTGGGAATCCCTTCCAGAGGACGGTCACTCAGTTGGTCAACGGTACTCTCATCCTGTTTCATCTTGGTGCGCGCGCTAGTAGGTATACTAGGTGCCTCCTGAAGAGCTGCGACGGCAATGACAAGTGCAAGCTTCCGCTCAAGTTTGTCGGTGGTGGTGGGAGACAGATTGCCCTTACATGGTGGCCTTTGACGCGTACTTGTGGGAAGTGCGGCGCTAGCGCCAAGATATTCCGGGACCATCTTCCTCGTTTTCCTGACTGTGCTGGGCACTATTTTGTGCCGTTTTGGCGACAGATTGTGGATGGCTGGGACAATTTGCCTGCGATTGATCGGAATACAGCTGCCTTCATCAGCAAAAGTACACATTTGCCCCCTATACCTCATGAGGCATGTGAGGGATGGGGGGCAAAATTATCAAACTCCAGTTGATGTATGGGTCATCCATACCCTCATAAACCTCGGTTAAATCC
>Ga0307509_10000895_pt1 | contig 50964 bp, 46 predicted proteins | sample 10_EM_MG_FD_202245 | JGI IMG/M metagenome (GOLD analysis project Ga0307509, IMG submission 202245) | Populus trichocarpa ectomycorrhiza microbial communities from riparian zone in the Pacific Northwest, United States - 10_EM | ecosystem: Host-associated > Plants > Roots > Unclassified | place... | reverse complement strand
GTCACCGCGCTGGCCGAGCTGTGAAGGCTATGGAGGCCACGTGACGGGAGACCGCGCGACGCGACGCGCGGTGGGGTGAATTGACCGGCTTCGCCGGTCAAGAGGGGACGGGAACGTCCCCTGTCGATCGACGCGACGCGCTCAGAACGCCAGGACGATGCGGCTCTGCACCGTGTGGGCGGTGCTGGCGCTGCCCACGTTGCTGGTATCGCCGGTGATCGGGTCCTTGTAGCCGAACACCTGGGTCGTATCCAGAGGATCGTCGGCGGGGTGGTTCATCGCGCCGAGCGGGAACAGCACGCCGTAGGACACGCCGATGAACAGACCGCCGTTGGAGTAGCCGAGGTCGCTATCGAACTCGGTGCCGTACATCGTGCTGTTGCCCGGCGTCGCGATCGGCTTGAGCGCGAACGACGAGATGTTGGAGACCTTGAACGTGATCCCCTTGGTGAAGTCGTACTGGATGAACGGCTTGATGTAGCCGGCGTTGCTGACCGCGCCGACCAGGTGGCGCCACAGGATCATGTCGACCTTGTAGTCGCGGTTGAACGCGAACTGCGTGAGTTTGGTGTCGCCGGCACCGCCGAGCTCGTTGGCGTACGCCAGGTTGGTCGCGCCTTGCGGAATGTTGTCCCACTGATCGCCGGACGCGAAGCCGGTCTCGATGCCGATCCGGAGCTTGCCCTCGGCGCCCCGCCAGGTCAGGCGACCGGCGCCGCCGAACTTGCGGATGTCGTACTTGGTCACGGTGCCGGCAGTGACGTCGGCCACGTCGGCGGACCCGATCTGCCCGACGGCCTCACCCTCGAGCAAGAACCGGCCGAGGCCGAACTTGACCCACACGTCCGGGGAGTAGCTCTTCAGGTTGCGCGGCACGTAGTGCGGCGACCCGCTGCCCGGCAGATCGCCGGTGCCGCCGACCACGAAGCCGGTGGTGTCATAGTCCCACGACTGCGTCTTGTATTCGAAGTAGATGCCGTAGTTGAACGCGGCCTCGCCGCGATCGATCGTGTCCTTGAACTCCTGGGGCGAGTCCATCCGCGAGATCACGCCGACCCAGCTGTTGAGGTCGTCCTTGTCGTCGAGATCGAACGGGTGGCCTTCGTTGCCCTTGTTCGCCGTGGTCTGGTTCGACACCAGCCGCGTCATCGCCCAGTCCGACGCGATCATCGCGCGCAGGTTGGTGCCGGGGATCAGCAGCGAGAAGCTCGCGCGATCGACGGTGTCGCCGTAATCGGCGTCGTAGTCGTAGCCGCCGTTGATCGGATCGGCGCCGCCGCCGTTGTGGATGATGCCCATGCCCCACTGGTTCGGCATGCGGCCGAACTTCAGCACGCCGAGCGGCAGCGCGACCTCGCCCCAGGCGCGCTTGACCTGGATGGCCGAGCGATCGCTGTTGACGCCCTGCGAGACCGCGGCCTGCGTACCGTTGCCGAACGCGCCGATCGGCGGCGTCACCGCGGTCACGCCGGTGGGGAGCGCCGCGTAGGACTGATCCGAGGGCGTCGAACCCAGGACCAGGTTGTCGAGCACGTCGGCCTGGATGTGGACCGAGGTGCCTTCGTCGAGGTTGATCGTCGGCTCGAGCCGGAGCCGCATGTTGGCGCTGGAGAACGAGTTGCCGCAGTCCGTGACCAGCGACGATCGGCAGCCGAGCGGCTTGGGGAACGGCGAGCCGCCGAGGTTGTCCGTGCGCGCCGCCTGGTCGGGGAACCCGAGGTTGAAGTTCTTGAACCAGTCGGTGCGGAACCGGTAGTAGCCGTCGAGCTCGAGCAGCTTCCAGCGCTTGCGGCGACCCTTCGGCGCCGGCAGCGCCGGCGTGGTCGGCAACAGGCCGGGCGTCTTGGGGGCTGCCTCGGCGACACCTTCTTTTTTGTCGGCGGCAGGTCCCGACGGGCCGCCACCGCCGGGACCACCGGGGCCGCCGGGACCGATCTGTGCGCTGGCCGCCGGAGCCCCAGCGACGAGCAGGCAGACCCCCAACACCCAGCGAGTGGAACGAGCCCAAGGAGCCCGCGGGGCGCGCGGGGTCGGAGTACCGTGACGACCTTTGGTGTAATGCATAGAAAGTACGGAGGAATTAGGCTCGCCGAAAGTCGGGCGGACTATAGGCATGGGGCCAAAGCCGGGTCAAACGGACGAGGCAACGAAGTCACCGATTGGCCGTGTCTAGACCCGGCAGGATATGGTGCATGCGATGGCTAAAGACCGCGGCAAGCTGCCTCGCGTTGCCTGGGTTCTCGCGCTTCTCCGCTTCCGCGGAGTCACGCCTGACCTGCTACGCAGGTCTCCGTCGGGTTTGCAGCCGGCATGTTGGTTTTGCGCCATGAGCTTGGTCGTCGCGCGCGGGTCGCTCGTCGCGCTCGTCGCGCTCGTCGCGCTCGGGGCCTGCGGGCCGACCGTGCGTCCCGATATGCCGTTCGCCGAGGAGGGCGTCGTGCGCGACAAGCGCCCGGCGGCGCCCGACAAGACGGGGCATCAGGTGGTCGTCGGTGAGCTGTGCCCGCAGGGGGCAGCCGGCCGGCCCGCGGTGGCGCCGCTCCTGATCCGGACCACGCAGTGGATCGACGACGTGTCCGAGGTCACAGGCACCGTCGAGCGCGGCAGCGCGCCGCGGTTCGCCGCGTACGGGGTCGACGGCAAGCTGGCGGGCATCTTCGAGACCATGGGGCTGGCCGATATCACGCTCGGCCAGTCGGTGGCCGCCGGAGCGTACCTCGGCGGGCCGCCGTGTAGCTCGGACGCCGGTCAAGGCCAGCGCACCGATGATCCGAAGTGCGCGCGGGCGACCAACGGCTGCGGTCTCGCGGTCGCCGAGATCACGCGGCCCGACGATCCGCCGGTCACGCCGTCCTATCAGACCGGCGGCGCGTGCCTGTCGGCGGATGCGCTCGCGGTCGATCTCGACGGCGATGGCGTCGTCGAGTGGTTCCCGCTGTCGGGCATCCTCGACGGCATCCGCGGGCCGTCCCAGGAGTGGTCGGCGAACCAGAACCTCAAGCCGAGCTGTACGCCGGCGTTCGTGCAGTACGACGTGAAGCTGTTGCCGGAACCCGAGCCGGGCAAGCCACCCGATGCCAAGGCCGTCGTGATGCTCGATCTGCTGGGGGTGATCGACCTCGACGGCGACGGTCGCAAGGAGCTCGTGATCGCGCTGCGGTTCCCGACCGTGCGGACGATCGTGGTGTACAGCGCCACGCGCTCGCCGCGGCGGCTCGAGCTCGTCGGCGAGGCGCAGTCGTTCCAGAACTAAACTGAAACGCATCGGTCGGGAGCCATGGGACTAGCCGCGCGACGCGACGCGCGGTGGGGTGAATGGACCGGCTCCGCCGGTCCAGAGGGGACGGGAACGTCCCCTGTCGATCGAGGCGGAACAGGAACTTTGACCGAAGGTCAAAGAGTTCCTGTGTAGTGGTGATCGCGCGAATCGCGGTAGGCTGATCGCGTGCGGGACGATATCGGTCAGTTGCTGTGGGTCGGCTTTCCAGGCCCCTCGGTGTCTCCCGCGCTGCGCGCGAGGCTCGAGCGCGGCGAGGTCGGCGCGGCGATCGTGTTCAAGCGCAACCTCGAGATCACGAACGAGGTCATCGACCTCGATGCCCTGGTGGCGCTCAACCACGAGCTTCACCGCAGCGCACCGGACGGCACGCCGGTGTTGATCGCGGTCGATCAGGAGGGCGGGGTGGTCCAGCGCGTGCGATCGCCAGCGACGCGGTGGCCGGCGATGCGGGCCCACGATCGGTTTGCGTCGCCCGAGGATGTCGCCATCGCCGAGCAGGTCGGCCGCGCGATGGGCGACGAGCTCCGCGCGCTCGGCTTCGATATCGATTTTGCGCCCGTGCTCGACGTGCACACCAACCCGGCCAATCCGATCATCGGCGATCGCGCGTTCGGGGTGGACGCGGAAGCCGTGGCGCGCCGGGCGCTCGCGTTCGCCCGCGGCCTCGACGCGGCCGGGGTGCTGGCGTGCGGCAAGCACTTCCCCGGCCACGGCGACACCGCGACCGATAGCCACCTCGAGCTACCGCGCATCGACCACGGCTGGAACCGGCTGGAGCGCGTCGAGCTATTGCCGTTTCGCCGCGCCGCGACCGCCGGGCTGCCGATGATCATGACGGCGCACGTCGTGTTCGCGGCGCTCGATCCATCGCGACCGGCGACGCTGTCACCCGCGGTCGTGACCGGCCTTCTGCGCGAGCAGCTCGGCTATCGCGGGGTGATCATCAGCGACGACCTCGACATGCGTGCGATCGCCGGCCACATGGGCGCGGACGTCGCCGCGGTGGCGGCGGTGCGAGCGGGCTGCGACGTCCTGCTGCTGTGCAACAACGAGGACAACCAGGCCGCCGCCGAGGCCGGCTTGATCCGCGAAGCCGAGCGGGACTCCGAGCTCCGCCGCCAGATCGGCGAGTCCGCGCGTCGCGTGCGTGACATGAAGAAGACGCACGCCGCGGCGCAGGCACAGCGGCCCGCGGCATCGCGCGCCGTGGTCGGTAGCGCGGCGCATCGCCAGCTGGCCGAGCAGCTCGCCGGATAGGGTTGGGGCCCGCATGGGGCCGAGCGCGGCTACTTGCTGGCGGGATCGCTGTTGACGTAGTTCACGGGGTAGAACCGGTAGCCGGTGCCGTCGGCCCGGATCTGTCCGATGCCCGGGAACGATACGTGCGCGATCGCCAGGAACGAGCCCGCCTTGGCGGCCTCCGCGAACACCTTCTTGCGCGCGGCGGCGGCGGCCTTGGGATCGCTGTCGAACTGGATCGTCACCGACGGATCGGCGAACTGCACCGCGGCGACATGCATGAGGTCGCCGATGACCACGAGCTTCTGGCCCTTGCTGCTGACTTCATAGATCGTGTGGCCCGGCGTGTGGCCGCTGGCCGGCACCGCGCGGATCCCGGGGACGAGCTCGCCCTCGGCATCGATCGGCTTGAACTTGCCGGCGGTGGCGTACGGGGTGATCGACGCCTGCGCGGCCTTGAAGAAGTCCTTCATCGCGTCGGGCGCCTTGTCGAGGTTGGCCTGGCTCAACCAGAACTCGGCGTCGGCCTTTCCCGCACGCACGACCGCATTGGTGAACACGATCTTGCCATTGGACACGAGGTTGCCGATGTGATCGCCGTGCATGTGGGTGACGTAGACCTCGTCGACCTGCTCGGGGGTGTACCCGGACGCCTTGAGGGCGGCGACCAGCTTGCCCAGCGTCGGGCCGAACAGCGCGCCGGCGCCCGCGTCGATCAACACGAGCTTCGTCCCTGTGTTGATGAGGAAGGCGTTGACCGACGTGTCGAACGGCGGCTTGAGGTACGCCTTCGCGAGCGCCGCATCGGTCTTTGCGGGTGTGGTGTTGGTGAGCAGCTTCTCCATCGGAAGCGGCACCGTGCCGTCCGACAACGCGGTGATCTCGAAATCCCCGAGTGTCATGCGGTAGAAGCCTGGCGCCTGGATCTTGGCGAAGGGGGCTCCCGCGTGTGCCGAGCCAGTCACGGTGACCAGGGCCGCGACGGCGACGGCGAGACAAGTCATCAGGATTCGACGCTGTGGCATCATATTGAAAGCTCCGGGTAATTCGACCGCACCGTAGGCGACTTGAAGGACCCCGGCAACCATCCCCGCACCGGGATCGTCTCGATGCGTCACGAAACGGCTTCGAGGCGTGCGGCCACGTCTCGTATCGTCTGGGTCGGCTCGAGCGTGAAGAAGAAGGCTGCGCCGCGGTCGACCTGGCCCTCGGCCCAGATCCGGCCGCCATGGCGATGGATGATCCGCTGCGCGATGGCGAGCCCGATGCCGGTGCCTTCGAATTCGTGGACGGTGTGCAGGCGCTCGAACACGCCGAACAGCTTGCCGAGGTACGCCGCCTCGAAGCCCGCGCCGTTGTCGCGGACCACATAGGTGGTCGTGCGGGTGTTGGCACACATGCTCAGCTCGATGTGGGCGTGTGCCCGCTTACTTGTAAACTTCCATGCGTTGCCGAGCAGGTTCATCAGCACGATGTCGAGCAGGCGCGGATCGGCTTCTGCCACGAGCCCGTCCTCGATGATGATCTCGACCTCGCGAGGTTGCGCCAGCTGCAGCCGCGCGAGCACCGCGCGCGCCATGCCGGACAGATCCACGCGCTTGCGATGGACCACCGCGCGGCTCACCCGAGCGAGGTCGAGCAGGTCATCGATGAGTCGCCCCATACGCTGCGCGCCGGCTTCGATCCGGGTCAGGTATTCCACGCCGTCGGCGTCCAGGCCGGCCGCGTAGTCCTCGAGCAGGGTCCGGCTGAACCCTGCGAGGCCGCGCAGCGGTGAGCGCAGATCATGGGCGACCGAGTAGCTGAACGCCTCGAGCTCCCTGTTGGCAGTTTCGAGCTCCGCCGTGCGTTCGCGGACGCGCTGCTCGAGCCCCTCGTAGAGCCGGGCGTTCTCGATCGCGAGGCCGGCGCGATCGGCCACATCCTGGAGCAGCATGAGGTCATCGGCCGTGTAACTGCGGCCGGGTGTGCTTCGCATCAGCGAGACCGTGCCGATCACGGTCTGGTGGGCGCGGATCGGCGCCACGGCAAAGCCATGAACGTTGAGTCGCTCGACGAGCGGTCGGAGCGCAGGATCGCTCTGGGCGACCATCGCGGCGGGCAGGATGTCGGCGCACAGCGGCTCGCCGGTGCGCGCCACCCGGGCCGAGATCGAGTTGCTCGTGGTCTTCGAGACGACGCAGCCCACGAAGTAGTTCCTGTAATCGAGCTCGAGGGCAGGATCGCGGTGCGCGTTGGCCGCGGGCAGCAGCTGGTCGCCATCGGGAGCCAGCAAGGTGACGGCGCAGCCATCACCGACCACGTCTGCGATGGTCCGCGCGATCTGATCGAGCAGCACCTGGTAATCGGTGGCGGCCCTCGCGAAGGTGTTGGACACCTCGGCGAGCACGCGCAAGCGCTCGTTGCTGATCGCGAGATAGGCCTCGCGCTCGCGGACCGAGCCCTCGGCCGCGCGGCGCTGTTGATCGGCGCGCACCACGGCTGCGGCGGTCCCCCAGATCAGGATCAAGAACACCACCGAGGTGGACGTGACCAGCAGCGCGCGACCGACGCCCGCGCTGTACAGCGCCGACTGCTCTCCCCACTGGCGCACCAGCGGGAGCACCGCGGGTAGCACGACGGCCGCGGGCAACAGCCGCCGCGCCAGGACGCCGCCCGGCGAGTCGTTCGCGACGAACCGCATGAGGCCGCGCCGCGGCTGCGATAGCACGATGCCGATCGCCAGCGCGTAGAGCGCCGCCGCCGCGTGTAGCGGCACCGACGAGAACGGCCCGCTCACGTAGAGATCTTCGATACCGTACAGATAGCCGAGCAACGCCACATGCGCGAACAGCGCGCCGATCAGCGCGAGCCACTCAGCCACGCGGGTCTCGAGGCAGGCGAGCGCTACGCCGAGCACGACCACGCAGCCCGCGGTGGCCGGCGCCATCCGGCCGGGCACGCCGAGCGCCGTCGGATCCGTGCGCAGCAGCTCGTCGATCCCGACGCTGACGCCGAGCCCGTACTCGACCAGCGTCGCGGCGGCGATCGCGGCGGCGACCGTGCCCAGCCGGCGCCTCGCGCGTGTGCAGTCCGGACCGTGGAGCGCGAACCACAGCGCGAGCCCCATCAGGATGAGCACGATCGCCGTGTTGAGCTTCATCGACGCGAGATGGGGATGGAGACGCTGCAGCGCGGCAATCCCGAACAGCCAACCACAGCACACGACCGCGCCGACCAGGATGACGAACACGCTGGCGATCTGTGCCCAGCCGCGGAATCGCGCCACGGCTTAACGATAGCGCAACATGCCGGGAGTGCGCAGCACCGGGCGTCGTGCAGTCGTGAGCCGCGGTATTGATTGAGATACCCAGTAGAACATACAGATACTGATAAAAGAATCGATGAGTAAGTCGCACCTGGCGGTGAGCGGGCTCGAGGACGAGCGACCGTGCAGCCGCACTTCAGTTTTCGGCGTGAATGGCACGCCCGCGGGAATGGCTAATCGAGCCAGGCGCACGATCGGTGGCATGACGGCCACACGCGCCTGTCGTCAGCGCTGGACCAACAGCCCCTCGGCCAGCAGCAGCAGCAGGACCGCGGCCGCCAGGGCGTGCCACAGCTCGATGCGGCGCTCGTCGTCGACGGGATGGCCGCCCGTACCGGTGCCGGACGGGGGCAACGCCGACGGCGGCGCCGCGGTGAGATCGGAGCCGTGGGCATCGACGTTGACGACGAACGCGAGCTCGTCGCGCTCGTGGGTGGAGCCGGTCTGGTCGGTGCCGATCACGCGATACACGCCTGGCCGTTCGGTGCGGCCGAACCGGACGCTCGATCGGCCGGCCAGCCGATCGCCTTCGAATACCGTGCCGATGCCGTCGGGGCCGCGGACCTCGAGCTTCTTGAGATCGCCGGTCGGCAACACGACCGAGCTACCGACGGAGTGATCGGTGTCACCGAACGCCGCGTGCTTGCGGGCGAGGTGGCGCACCGCCTGTTGCATGAGCGGCAGGAACCCGGGGTGGATCGGAAGATCGTTCCAGTCGCGATCGAGCGTGGAGGTGAACAGCAGCGTGCGGCCGGCACCGATCGACGCCTCGACCAGCGCGGCCGCGCCGTTGGTGAACCGCGCGAGCACCTTGCGGTCGGCGGACGTGGTCGGGCCGAGCAGCGAGATCTCGAAGAACTTGGCGTCGGCGAGCTCGGGCGCGGCCTTGGAGAACGGCGTGAAGATCGGGTGATCGGCTTCCCACTTGACGAGGTGGAGGGCGCGGCTGTCGCGCTCGTCGGGCGGCGCGCCCCAGGTGGTGTCGATCGGATCGCGCAGGCTCTGCGGCAGCAGCGGTAGCATGGTCCGGTCGTAGGCCGCCGGATCGACATGATCGCCGGGCGACACCAGGATGCCACCGCCGGCGCGGACCCAATCGGCGAGCACGTTGACGCGGGTGGTCGGTAGTGCGACGACGTTGGCGAGCACCACCACGTCGAACTCGTCGAGGTCGATCGCGCCCGCGGTGCCATGCGCGCGGGGCTCGATGCCGGCGAGCTCCTCGCTGGTGATCACGCGGACCGACGTGCCGCTGTCCTCGCGATCGCCAGGGCGCAGCGCGGCCTCGAGGTAGAACACCTCGTCGTCGTGGCGCACCGTGCGCGGATCGCCGTCGACGATCAGCACGCGGACGCGGTCGCGCAGCGAGGCGCGGACCCAGCGCCGGTCGTCGATCGCCAGGGCGTCGCCGGACAGCGCGACGAACGCATCGGTGGCGCGCGCGCCGGCGGGCAGCGCCGCGAGGAAATGCTTGGTCTTGCGCTCGCCGGGGCCGAGCATCAGCGTGCCGCGTGCGACGACGCGATCGGCGATCGCGAGCGACAGCTCGACCTTGTCGGCGGTGTCGGAGAAGTTGCCGACCTCGGCATCGAACGCCACGCCGCGGGTGGCCGCGCCGGGGTCGGGATCGACGCGCAGGCCGGTGATCGCGACGTTCGGCAGCTTCGTGGGGCGCAGATCGCTGGTGACCAGCGCGGGACCGTCCTTGCCCCACGGCGGATCGTCGGGGCGCAGCCCGGTGCGCGCGAGCAGCGAGATCAGGAACACGGTCTTGCGGAGGTGGCTCGAGGCGCCGAGCAGTTGCGCCGCACGGGCCAGCGCGCGCGTCGTGTCGGCGGGGCGGGCGCTGGGCTCGAGCGCGAGCAGCTGATCGCGCAGGCGGAGGTGATCTCGGGTCAGCTCGGTCGGATGATCGGCGCCCTCGGACGCGCGGACGATCGCGACCTCGGCGGCGGGGCCGAGCTGGGTCAAGATCCGGCGCGCCTCGTCGGTCGCGGACTTGAGCCACGGCTTGCCGTCGATGAGGTAGCCGGCCGCGAACGAGTCGTCGATCACCAGGACCGCCGCCTGGGGTCCGCGGGTCACCTGCGGGCCCTTGCGCGCACACGACGTGTAGGGCTTGGCGAGCGCGATCGCCACGGCCGCGCACGCGATCGCGCGGATGAGCAGGAGCATCCGTTCGCGCAGCCGGAACCGGCGCGCGGTCCGGCGCTTGGTGGCGAGCAGGAAGTCGAGCGCCGCGAACTTCACGACGCGCGCGCGGCGACGGCCGATCAGGTGGATCGCGATCGGCACCGCGAGCGCGGCGACGCCGACCAGCATCAGGGGCGCGAGGAACCCCATTACACGGCTCCCCGGTGGGGCGGCGGGCGACCCGAGAGAGACAACAGCGACACCGCCCCCCGCAAGCGCTTGTCAGTGCTGTGGTTTGCCACTCCGGAACGAGACAGAAGCGACACCGGCCCCGTCATCGGCCTCTCCGGGCGGGGCCGAGCCGCGACCGCGCGACGAGCAGGTTGAGCAGGGTCTGTTCGATGGGCTGGTCGGTCTGCGCCAGGTGATAGTCGACGCCGGCGCCGGTCAGCGCGCGGTGGGTCTTGGCGAGGAACGCCTCCATGCGCGCGAGGTAGTCATGGCGGATCGCCGCGGGGTTGACGAGCAGCTTGTGCGCGGTCTCGAGCGCCTCGAACTGGGTCAGGCCGTCGTAGGGGAACTGGCGCTCGTGCGGATCGATGACGTGGATGACCGAGACGTCGTGGCGCTGGGCGCGCAGCTGCACCAGCATCTGCACGGTCTTCTCGTCTGGATCGAACAGATCCGAGACCAGGACGATCAGCGCGCGCCGGCGACGGGTCAGCTCGGCGATCCGTGCCAGCGCAGCGGCGGGCGGCTCGTCGCCGGTACCGCCGCGCGAGATCAGCGACTCGAGCACCGCCATCACATCGTGGAGGTGGGTGGTGCGCGCGCGCGGCGGCACGAGGGTTTCGAGCGTCGGGTCGCCACACGCGATCAAGCCGACCTTGTCTTGCTGCTGGATCACCAGGTACGCGAGCGCCGCCAGGACGAGCCCGCCGTACCGGAGCTTGGCGATGCCGCCGCCGGCAAATGCCATCGAGGCGGAGGCGTCGAGCACCAGGTACACGGTGAGCTGCGATTCCTGCTCGAACTGCTTCACGTAGTAGCGATCGAGCTTGGCGTACGCTTTCCAGTCGACGTGCCGGAGCTCATCGCCGGGCGAGTACTCCTTGTGCTCGGCGAACTCGACCGACGAGCCATGCACGGCGGCGCGGTGGAGCCCCGACAGCGCACCCTCGACGATCACGCGGGCCTGGATCGTCAAGCTACCGAGCCGCGCGAGCTGCGCCGGGTCGATGTGCAGGCGTGGCGCCGGAGCGCCGGCCACGGGCGGGGGCGGCGACGCGGCCATGGTTACGGCGTGACCACCGCGAGCAGGCGATCGACCAGGTCGCCGGCGCGCAGGCCCTCGGCCTCAGCGCGGTAGTTGAGGATCAAGCGGTGCTGCAGGGTGGGCCGGGCGAGCGCGGCGACGTCCTCGATCGAGACGGCGAACCGCCCGTCGAGGATCGCGCGGGCCTTGGCAGCGAGAATGAGAAACTGCGAGGCGCGCGGCCCCGCGCCCCACGACACCGCCTCGCGGATGAACGCCGGGGAGGTCGGGGAGGTCGGGCGGGTCGCGCGGGCGAGCGCGACGGCGTACTTGACCGCGTGGTCGGCGACCGGGACGCGGCGCACGAGGTCCTGGAGCTGCATGATCCGCTGCGGCGACAGCACGCGGACCAGCTCGGGGCGATGATCGCTGGTCTGCTGGCGGACGATCTCCTCCTCCTCGGCCTCGCTCGGGTAGTCGACATCGATCTGGAACATGAAGCGATCGAGCTGGGCTTCGGGAAGCGGGTAGGTGCCTTCCTGCTCGACCGGGTTCTGGGTCGCGAACACCAGGAACGGGAGCGGGAGATCGTGGGTCGTGCCGCCGGCGGTGACGCGGTACTCCTGCATCGACTGCAGCAGCGCGGCCTGGGTCTTCGGCGGGGTCCGGTTGATCTCGTCGGCGAGCACGAGGTTGGCGAACACCGGGCCCTTGATGAACCGGAACACGCGGCGCCCGGTCGTGTGATCCTCCTCGAGGACCTCGGTACCGGTGATGTCGGCCGGCATCAGATCGGGCGTGAACTGGATGCGCTGAAACGTCAGGTTCAGGGTCTCGGCGAGCGTCGAGATCAGCAGGGTCTTGGCGAGGCCGGGCACGCCGACGAACAGCGTGTGGCCGCGCGCGAACAGCGCGACCAGCAGTTGCTCGATCACGCGGCGCTGGCCGATGATCCGCTTGTTGATCTCGGCCATGATCTCGTCGTGGGCCTGCGCGAGCTCGGCGACCGCGTCGAGATCGTTCTTGATGACGACGCTGGTCGCGTCATCGGCGGCCAGCGTGTCCCCGAGACCTCCGAATCCCGACAGCTCGGAGGGCTCGGCGTGGAGGATCGTGACGTCGGCGAGCTTCTCGCCGGAAACCGGTGTGGGGCGGCTCTTGTTCATCAGGTCTTCACTAATCGTTCGGTCACGCCCGACCCGCCGTCGCAGGTCCCCGCAGGCATCGCATTCGGTATGTCGCTTGGCGCCATCGGCTAGTTTTTCAGCTGGTCGCAAGCGGCGCGCTCGCGCGTCGCTCGTGGATCGGTAGTCTGAGCATACGCCTCTGCGAGTCCGCAACGCGTGGTGGGATCGAAAGGACTCACGCCGAGCGCTTGCTCGTAGGCGGTGATCGCTTCAGGCCACTGGTGGCGCGCCGAGCGTGCCATGCCCAGCGTCACGGCGGCGACCGCGTCGTGATCGTCGGCGGCGACCAGCGGGGTCGCGAGCTCGATCGCGCGATCGTAACGCCCGAGCTCGACCAGTGTTCGCGCGAGCTTGCCGGCCACGAACGGCTCCGGACCGCTGGCGAGCGCCTTTTCGTATTCGACCGCCGCCGCCTCGCTCAGGCCACGGGCGCGCAACATGCCGCCGAGCCGGGTGTGCTTGCGGGCGCGGGTGTTGATCTGCTCGAGCCCGACGTTCTCGGAGCTGACCCCGCCCTTGGCAAACTTGATCGGCTTGCCGGCGCGCGCCTTGGTGTCGCCGACCTTGAGGTGATTGCGCCACTCCTTCTCCACCGCGGGCCACGACATACCGAGCGCCTCTGCCACAGCGCGCCGCGCGCTCTTGCCATCGCGCTGGACGGTCAGCGCCTCACGGATACCGCGGTACCCGATCTTGCCCTGCATCCAGCCGACCAGCGTGTACACCTCGGCGTACGCCAGCGCCGCGGCCTCCTGGCTCGGCAGTTTTGCCATCGAGGGGTGCATCTCCTCGAACGTGATCAGCCGGCCCTTGCGGAGCGCCGCCGCGAGCAGCGCCTGCTCGGTCGCGGACAGCTGCAGCTCCGGAGCGTGACGCCACCGGCTCTGCTCGAGTCGCGCGAGGCCCTCCTGGAGCCACACCGGTACGGCGTCGTGTGCAACCCGCGACACCACGAGGTGGGTGTACTCGTGGGCCAGGGTATCCATCCACGGATAGCCGAAGATCGTGGCGCGGGGCGACACGACCATGAGCTTGTTGTACTTCGACAGCGCGATCGTGCCGGTGGTCTCGATGTCGGTCTCGGTCAGCGGCGAGAGCTTCGCCAGATCCGCCGGTGCGCCGAGCAGCTCGACGCGGATCGGGTCGGCCGGCTTCAAGCCGAGGTCCTCCCCGACCGCCTCCCACGCGGCGTCGAGCACCTCGCCGGCGAGGCCGGCGATCGTGGCATCGGGGCCGGGGGCGTAGCGAATCAGGAAGTGGCCGTGCGGCGACCTGGCCTCGGCGAACCGCTCGGTGACCGACAGCGTCGAGATCGCGAGCTTGCGGGTCTGGCCGACCAGGCCTTCGACCGCGTCGTCGGGGACCTTGTCGAGCAGCTTGACCGTGCCGGCGTAGTCACCGGTCTGAAACGCGAGCTCGGCCTCGAGCCATTTGACCTCGGCGGTGTCGGGTGCGCGGTGCTGGAGATCGGCGAGCAGCGCGCGCGCATCGTCGAGCCGCGCGGTCTGCAGGAACCGGGCGGCCTTGATGACATCGCCGGCGACCGTGCGATCACGGCGCGCCGCGGTGGCCGGGCTCGCGGCGAGCGCCGCCGCCGCGACCATGAGCGCAGCCCTGGCAATCGAGGACCGGCTCAAGCGCTGGATCGACTGCCTCATGGGCTGGTCCGGGCCCAGCGCCGGTTTGTCCGGGATCGAGACGAAAGCGACACCGTCCCCGTCAAGTCTTTGGACTCGTTCCGGTTTGTTACTCCGGAACGAGACAAGAGCGACACCGTCCCCGTCATTTGATCAGCTCCTCGTAGTAGCGCTTGATCTGGTCGTCGTAGCCGTCGGGTGCGACGGCGCCCTTCTTCTTCATCGCCTCGAGCAGATCCTCGCGGAACCGCTCCGGGGCGCGGTACTCGTCGGCGCCGGGGATCCGGATCGGCTCGTCGCCGACCGCGCCTTCCTGGGCCTGGCGGGCCGCGCTGCGGGCGCGGTCGCGCGCCTTGGCGAGTGAGTCGGCGGCGGCCCGGGTCGCGGCGCGGGCACCCGAGGGGTCCTTGAGCTTCATGCGCTCATCGGCGGCGCCCATCTGCTCCATGGCACCGCCGAGCTTCTTGGTGAGCTCGGTGCCGGCGTCGCCGGGGAGCTCGCTGCCGAGCTGCTTGGCGCGGTCCGACAGCCGCTTGGCGCGGTCCTTGGTCAGCACTTCGCGGCGGCGCAGCCGTTCGAGCGCGCGGCGATCATCGGCGCTCATGATCTGGTCCGGCTTGGGCGACAGCGACGCCAGCTCGTCGATCAGCTCCTTGGCGACCGGCCGCGCGTGCTGTACGCCGTCGAGCGCGTCCTGGGTGGCGTCGGCCCACTTCGACTTGGGATCGTCGTTGATCGCGGCCTCGAGCTCGCCGGCGATCGTGTCGAGGCTCTGCTTGGCCTGGTGCGCCATGCCGAGCGCCTCGGCGAGGTCGCCGTCGCCGACCATGTGCTCGACGTCGGCGAGCCGGCGCTCGACGATATCGAGCTCCTCCTTGGCGAACGGGGTCAGCCCGCCCTCGTTGATGTCATGCAGCCGGCGGCGGAGCTTGTCGACCAGGGCGCTGACCTTCTTGCTGGCCTCGCGGCGGTGGTCCTTGGCGACCTCGTCGGCCTTTTCGGCGTAGGCCTCGAAGATCCGGTTGGCCTCGGCCGCGATCTCGTCCTGATCCTTGGCGACGTCGGACAGATCGTTCATGACCTCATCGAGCTTCTTCTGCTCGTCGCTGAACTTGTCGCCGCGCAGGCCCGCGAGCGAGCCCTCGAGGCTGCCCGACGAGCGCTGCTGCTGCTGCCGGCACTGCTCGAGCTTCTGCTGCGCCTTGGCGGTATCGCCGCTCTGCACGAGCTTGCGGACCTCGTCGATGCAGCTCGCGCCGGCCTGGGCCTGGACCGCGTCGCGGTGGACGTATTGATCGAGGACGTCCTCCGCCATGCCGCGGCGGTGCTTGTCGAGCTCGGCGAACGACCGATCGAGCGAGCGCATCTCGCGTTCGATCTCGTCGAGCAGACGCGGATCCTTGGTGCGCTGGTACTGCGCGAGCAGATCGGCCAGCCGCTTCTGGTGCGCGGCGATCTCGTCGGAGACATCGAGCAGGCCCTCGACCCGCTCGCGATCGAGCCAGTCGGCGAGGATCAGCGCGTCGTCCTCGAGCTCGCCGATCATGCGCGGATCGAGCCCGGCGAGCTGCGCCTTGGCGGCGGGCTTGCCCTTGGGCAGCAGGCGCTGCTCGGTGATCGCGAGCTTGTCGAGCCGCTCGCGCATCTGCGACAGCGCCTTGCGCAGCGCGTCGGACGCGTGCGGGTCTTTCTCGAACGCGGCGCCGATCGTGCCGAGCTCGACGACCGCCTCGCGGAGCTGGCGCGCGATGTCCTCGCGCGCCGGCGGATCGTCGCCGAGCGTCAGCCGGCCGCCGAGGTTCTTCAGGACCTTCTCGGCGAGATCCTGCTGGCGGGTGAGCGTCTCCTCGTGGCGCTCGCGCGGGCTCACCACCTTCAGGTGCATCTCGCGCGAGCGGCCGATGTTCGGACCGCTGACCGTGTCGTTGTCCTTGGCCTCGATCCAGTAGCGGACCTCGCCGCCGCTCGGCACCTGGACCTCGGCGATGTCCCACATCATCTTGCCCTGGAGCCGGCCGCGGGGCGCGGGTGCGGCGATCGGCGCGTTCCCCCGGGAGGGATCGGCGCTGGGCGCGGGGAGCCGGGTCGTCGCGGTCGCCGCGATCGGCTTGCGGCCTTTGTCCTTGCCGGCCTCCCACACCAGCTCGGCCGACGTGATCCCGAAGTCGTCCTCGATCACGTAGGCGAGCTCGACCCGGCGCAGGTTGGTGACGTCGAGTGGGTCGGCCGGGGCCATCAGCTGGACGGCGGGCGCCTGGTCGGGCTCGGCTTCGATGGCGCGCGGCGTGGTCTCGATCGCGCGCTCGCCGGCAGGCGACGTGACGGCGAACCGGTAGCGCGCGGAGTGGTCGATCGTGAGCTCGGCGGTGACCTGATCGCCGGTCAGCTTGGCGACGATCGTATGGGCCTCGCCGCGATCGACCGGCTCGACGATGAGCTCGACGGTCGCCGCCGGGACCAGCACGCGAGCGCGGATCGCGACGCCGGTGCCGGGCAGCCCGCGGACGTCCCCTGACGACGACGGTAGCGCGAGGACGGGGCGCCGCGCGTAGGCGGGGAACGTCAGCGTGGCTTCGAGGTCGCCGACCAGCGGGATCGCCGACAGCCTGGCGCCGTCGAACGGCGTCGCGCGCGACGAGAACAGCGAGCGCCAGCCCTCCGCGACCACGCGCGGCGCGGTGACCATCAGCGCGACGTTTGCGGCGGCCGCCGCGATCGCCCACCGCCGGGCGCGGCGCAGCTCGGCCGGCTCGAACAGCGTGTGCGGATCGACTGTGTCGAGCCGGGCCGAGGTGGCCTGGATCAAGGCGTCGACCAGGGCAGGCGACGGCGCGCCCGGCCGCGCGGGGGCGTTCGCGAGCTCGACCGCCGACAGCAGATCGCTCGCAACCTCGCGGCGCCGGACCCCGACCCAGCGCGCCAGCTCCGGATCTGCGCCCCACCGGCGGCGCGGCGCGATCACGCCGAGGACGACGGCGCTGACCGCGAGCAACACGATGACGAGCCCGCCGGTGCCGAGCACCGCCAGCGCCGTGGCCCGGCTGGCGCCGAGCGCGAAGCCCAGGAGCGGCAGGACCAGCGCCACCGCCGCCACCGACGCGAACGCATAGAACACCGCGCGCCTGGCTTCGTGTTGGTACACGAGCGTGCGGACGCGCCGTAGAAATGTCGGGATCGGAGTGCGAGAAACGGCCACGATGTCGCCTTGCCGCGCGGCGGCTCCATCATAGCGCACCGACGAGCGAGTGCCGCGGTCCATGCAGCGTTTGCGGCGCAGCCGGCGTGAGGTCCGTGGTATGACGGGCCGGCGTGTCCCGCGTGAATAATGCCGGCCAGCGACCGTCCACCCCGTCGCATGGACGAGACCCTGTCGACGATCGAGAACTGGTGCTGGGCGCCAAGCGGGGCGATCGCGACGCGTTCAAGACGCTGTTCGAGCGCTACCATCGGCGCGCCTACGCGCTGGCGTTCGGTGTCGTGCGCCACCAGGACGACGCGCTCGACGTCGTCCAAGAAGCTTTCATAAAGGCTCACAAATACTTAGACAAGTTCGAGGGCAACTCGAGCTTCTACACGTGGCTCTACCGGATCGTCATGAACCTCGCCATCGACCACCTTCGAAAGAACCGCCGGGTCAAACCGGTGGAGCTCGATGAGACGCGCATCGACAACGATGGCGACGATCCGCTACTGCCGCGGATCCTTGGTGGAAACCCCGGTCGCGCGCTGCTCGACAAGCAGCTGCGGGCCCGGATCGACCAGGCGCTGGATGAGCTGTCGGAGAACCATCGCAGCGTGCTGGTCATGCGGGAGCTCGAAGGGCTGTCGTATGAAGACATGGCCCAGGCGATGAGCTGCTCGAAGGGCACGATCATGTCGCGGCTGTTCCATGCGCGCCGCAACATGCAGAAGCGGCTGCTCGACCTGATCGACAACCCGTCCGCCGAGCTGGTCAAAGATCTCACGGCGGGGCGTTCGGGGCAACCAGGCACCGCGGAAGCCGCCGAGTCCGGTGACACGTCGGCCCATGACGAGGCTGCGCCCAAGCGCGCACCCGCGGCACGGGGCCGGTGATGCCGGTGATGCCGGTGATGCCGGTGATGCCGGTGATCAGCGATCGGTCGGAGGCCGCGGCTACCATCGTCATCCTCCACCGCCGGCGTGGCGAAGCGAGCGAAGGAATCTCATGAGCAACGCGCGCAAGGCCCAGTTCGATCTCGAGCTCATGGAGCACGCCGATGGCGAGCTCGACGATTCCGGTGTCGCAGACCGCGTCGCGCGCGATCCGGCGGCTCAGGCCCGGGTCGAATCGATCAAGCAGCTCGGCGAGCTGGTGCGCGGTCACCTCGAGCTGTCCGCCGATGCGGTCCACGACGCGAAGTTCACCGCGATGTGGCGCCGGCTCGACGACCAGCTCGAGGCGCCACCCCACGCGCGGCAGGCGACCGGGCTGTGGGCGCGGGTCGCAGCATGGTTCGATCACTACCGCGGCCACGTGATCACCGGGGCGGTCAGCGCCGGTGCCGTCGCCGCGCTCGCCCTCGTGCTACGGCCGAGCGCTCCCGATGGTGGGATGTCGGGCATGCGCGGTGGGGCGATCGACGTGCGACCGGTCGCGTTGCGCGCGACCCCCGAGATCGACCTGCTCGATACGCCCGGCGAATCGAGCACGGTGATCAACCTCGATGACGAAGACGGTCACACGACCGTGATCTGGGTAACCCCTGCAGATACTGTGGAGGGCATATGAGCCTGCCTGTGCCGGAGCCCGAGGCTGCGACTCGGCCAGCGAATCGACGACTCCGCGGCGGGGCGGTCCTCGCGATCGCGATGATCGCCGCGACCGCCGTGACCGCCACACCGGCGCGCGCCGACGTCACCACCAGCTGCGAGTTCCTCGAGATCGCAGCGAAGCAGGGCCCCGGCGCGGCGATCGACGCCGAGCTGAAGCCGGTCGAGAAGAAGCTCAAGAAGCCGCCGTTCTCGAGCTGGAACCAGTTCAAGCTGCTGTCGCACACGCAGAAGTCGCTCGCCAAGAAGAAGCCCGAGGCCGTCGGGCTCAAGCTCGGCTCGGCGACCGCGACCCTGGTCGAGATCGTCGACAAGTCGAAGGTGCGGCTGACCGTCACGATGGACGACACCAAGGGCAAGCAGGTCGCCAACAACACGACGACCGTCGAGGCCGGCGACTACGTGATCTTCGTCCACGAGCTGGCCAACAATGAAGGCCACCTGCTGTCGCTGACCTGCAGGTGACCGGGACCTGACCCGGATTATCCACCCGGGTCGCCGGCTGCGACCTGCGCATCGCGGGTAATTCGCAACGTACGCCCGGTGCTTGCTCGTCGTGTACCTCGAGTACGCTCCTCGCTGCGCCTCCGGGGGCGCAGCGATTCCCTCTCGCTGCTTGGGGTGAAATTGTCCGGGCTAGCAAAGCCCGCGCTTCGCGGTTCACTTCCTGAGTCGCGCGAGCTCCTCGCGCAGCCGTGCAACCTCGAGCTCGCTGGCTTCGCGGCGGCGGGTCTCTTCTTCGCGGCGACGGGTCTCTTCTTCGCGCAACCGAGTCTGTTCTTCGCGCAACCTGCTCTCGTCCTCGGCCCGCTGCTGGACCACCACGAGCATCTGCTCGAGCCGCGCGATCAGCTCGTCGCTCTCGAGCAGCATCGCGGTCCCTGCAAAGAATCGCAGCCGGTCGCGGTCGACCTCGACCGCGAGCCCCAGGACGCGCGACTCATAGCGACCACCCTCGGACGAGATCGGAACGTAGGTCGTCGCCCGAGGGGCGGGAAGCCGATACGCCAGCAGCTGATTCCTGCCGCGGTCGTAGAGAAAGTACTCCGAGATCCCGAGTCGGGCGTAGCGAGCCACATTGCGCTCGGCGTCCTTCTTGCGGTCACCACCGACGTGGACCTCCATCACCCAATCGAGGCCCTTCCCCTCGGCACTGACCACCCACTTGTCCCGCGGGTGATCCTCCGCCTCGAGCACCGCCAGCAGATCGGGCGCGAACCGCGGCTCTGCGGGGTAATAGATCGGGAGCTCTGCGGCGAGATAGACGCGCCGGCGTTGCCGAGCGAAGTAGCCGCGCAGGCTATCGAGCGCACGGGTCTTGGCCTGGAAGTGACGATCGCCTTCCGGCATCGCGATCTCGGCGTCGGTGACCTCGCCGGGCAACGCGTCGAAGATCCAGGCGCGATCCTCGGGGCTGAGCGCGTCCCAAACCTCTTCGCTCGGCGCCATCGGGAAGCCAGCCGGGCTCAATCGGATCGCCACCATACCGAAATAGCCTGACGGACGGCCTTGCACAGGTCAAGACCGATGACGGCGTGCCCTCGGGCTTCGTGACCGTCGACGCTAGCATCGAGCGGATCGTTGTTCCGACGCTGGCCGACCTGAGCCGGCGAATCACCGCGCCGGCGATCTGCTCTGTAGGAGGAGGTGCTTGCTACGAAGTCTTCGACGTCGCGGCGGTCCACGAACGGGAGCTTGTCCACGTTGATGCCGGGACGAAACTCATGTGTGTGCGGCGCGCTCGGCGCGCTCGCCGCGCTCGTCGGCACCGTCGCCGCAGGACCCCGCGAGTCCGAATTGTCTTCATGCTAACAATGACAGGCACTTGCTGCCGCTACCCCGAAGAGAATCAACCCGAGGGCCTCGTTGTTGTATACGAGGCGCTATGCGAAGTCTGGGACTGCCTCGACGCTGGCTGTACGCTGGCGCGATCAGTCTCGGCCTCGTGGTGGTCGTGACGCTCGGCTTGCTGGTGGTGTATCCGCGCGTCGGGGCGTGGGTGATCCGGACGAAGGTCGGCGGCAAGCTGGCGGCGCGGCTTGGCCGCGATGTTCGGTTTGGCGCGATCGACGTGCGGATCGGGCACGCGCGGATGCGGGACGTCGAGCTGCGCGGGCCGCTCGACGGCGACACGCCGCTGGTGCACATCGATCAGATCGACGTCGACTTCGACGGCTGGAGCTCGCTGGTCGGCACGGTCGCGCTGGGGCCGGCGACGCTGGACGGCATGCTGGTCACGATCCACCGGGGCACGGACGGCCAGGACAACCTGCGCGACGTCGTCGACCGGTTGACGGCGCCGGGCGGCAGCGGGGCAGGTGACGGCGGCGCCAGCGTGCGCCCGACGTCGGTCCACATCACGCACGGCAAGCTGCTCGCGAACGACGAGCTGACCGGCGCGACGGGGCTGGTCTCCGAGGCCGAGGCGACCTGGACGCCCGCGGGGCTGAGGGCGCAGGCGCGCGGCGTCACGGCGACCACGCTGAATGCGCCGAGGGCGTCGGTGGCGAAGATCGTGGTGGAGAAGCTCACCGGGGACACGCCGATCGTCTCGATCGAGGGCGGCGAGATCGCGCTGTGGCCCAAGCTGGCGCTGTCGGGGATCGGCGGCACCGTGGTCGCGCACCCGACCCAGCGCGGCCAGTACGTGATCGAGCTGGCCGGCAGCTATGGCGGCGTTCCGGGCCGGCTGTGGACCGCGCGCGGGGGTCTCGATGCGGAGGGGGCGTCGATCGAGCTCGAGGCGGCGAAGTTCCAGCTCGATCGGCTCGCGCCGATCCTCGAGCACTCTGCGGTGGTCGACTACGCGACGACGTCGGTCGACACCAAGCTGCACGTCCAGGTCGATCGGCTGGGGGCGAAGTTCTCGGGGAGCTTTCACCTGAGCGGGCTCAACGTCGGGCACCCGATGATCGCCGAGCAGGAGGTTCGCGGTCTGGATATGTCGGGGCAGATCGCGGGGAGCTTCGAGCGGGCGGGGCGCAAGCTCGAGCTGACGCAGGGCGACTTCGTGCTGCGCAAGTTGCCGTTCTCGATCACCGGGATCGTGACGGCGCCCGGGACCAGCGCGGCCGTCGCGGAGCTCGCGCCGGGTGCCAGGCCCGCGGCGGATGTCGTGCCGGTGGTGGCGACCGAAAAAGCGCCCGCGCCGACCCCGCTGGCGATGTCCGACGACAAGCTGCATCGCGAGCCGCCGCGCATCGGGCCCTACGGCATGCAGCTGGTGAAGCTTCGCCTCGTCGTCCCGCCGATCGATTGCCAGCGGGTGCTCGACGCGATCCCGGTCGAGCTGGCGCCGCACATGGCGGGCTACAAGGCGCGCGGCACGTTCGACGCCGATGTCCACCTCGACATCGACTGGCGCGACCTCGACGCGTCGCAGCTCGATGGCAGCGTCGGCATCAAGCGCTGCAAGGTGACCGACGAGCCGGCCGATTCACCCAAGCGGCTGCTCGAGGAGTTCGAGCATCAGGTCGAGGTCGAGCAGGGCGAGTGGATGTCGTTCGACGTCGGGCCGAGCAACGACGAGTTCGTCCCACTCGATCAGATCTCGCCGTACCTGATCAAGTCGATCATGTCGACCGAGGACTCGGCGTTCTACGAACACCACGGCTTCATCCCGACCGAGTTCCGCACCGCGCTGATCAACAACCTCAAGGCCGGCAAGTTCGTGCAGGGCGCGTCGTCGATCACGATGCAGATGGTGAAGAACGTGCTGCTGTATCGCGACAAGACCCTGGCGCGAAAGCTTCAGGAGCTGTTCCTGACCTGGCACGTCGAGAACACGCTGACCAAGGATCGGATCCTCGAGATCTACTTCAACGTGATCGAGTATGGCCCGGGGCTGTACGGCATCGGCCCGGCCGCCTACGAGTTCTTCGGCAAGAAGCCCAAGGACCTGACGCCGACCGAGGCGGCGTTCTTCTCGACGATCTTGCCGTCGCCCAAGGAGCGCTACAAGCAGTACTGCGCCGGCACGCTGACCAAGTGGACGACCGGCAAGATCGAGCGAACGCTGCTGATCATGCTCAAGCGCGATCGGCTGACCCAGAGTGAGTACGACGCCGCGATCGCCACGCCGCTGGTGTTCTCCAAGGACGGCCAGGAGACCGAGGACGACTGCATGAAGCGGGTCAAGAAGGCGATCAAGAATGCGCGCCCCACCAACCCGCTCGCCGCCAAGCCCAAGGTCGATCCGAAGATCGATCCGAAGAAGGACAAGAAGCCCGACCACCGCCGCGACGCCCACCGCCGCGAGTCGCGCCACCGCGACGACAAGCCCCCGATCTGAGCTGGGGACGACCTGTGCTAGTCTGGCCTCGTGAAGGCGGTCAGCGCTCACGTCCAGAACGGTCAGATCGTGCTCGATGAAACGGTCGAGCTCGTAGATGGCACGCACGTCGAGGTCTTGTTGCCCGAGCAGGACGACCTCGATGCCAAGGATCTCGCAGAGCTCGAGGCTGCGCTGGAGGAGAGCACCGCGCAGTTTGCGCGTGGCGAGTTCGAAGATGCCCGTAGCTTCGCGGTTCGTCTCGCTGCGAAGCCGTGAAGGTCGCGCTTTCGAAGCGAGCAGCCCGGGCCGCGGAACGAATTTCCGCACGGTGGCACGCGCATGCTGACTACCCGAACGTGTTTGCGTACGAGCTCCTGCAGGCAGTCGAGGTGCTGGAGACCACGCAGAACCCGGGCTCACTGTTCCCGATGCGAAAGCGCCCCGCGCTCAAGCGGCTGCTGCTGAGGAAGTCGCAATGTCACCTCTACGTCGAGGTCGATGAGGCGAACGAGATGATCCGGATCCTCCACATCCGGGATGGTCGTCGACAACGGCCGCCGAGGCTTTGATCGGGACCGGTGGCGGCGCGGCGGAATGCCGCTGCCCGAGCGGCCGCTGGGCGTGATATGCCTCGGGCGTGCGCCGGTTCGCCATGTTGCTGATAGTGGGTCTCGCCCTCGGGGCGGCGGCTCCGCTGGCTGGTGCCGAGCCGCCGACGACGCACGAGATCCTGTCGAATCGGCCCAGCGGGTTCTGGACGTCGAACCGGCCCGCGACCAACGGCGCGTACCGCTGGCGGCTGCTCGGGATCGGGGTCGTGCTGGTGATCGTGACCGGCATCGGGATGCTGCGGCTGGTGAAGCGTGCGAACGCCGAGCGCGCGGCCCGTCGCTAGTCGCGGCGCCGAGATCGCCGAGATGCGTGACGCGCGCTGTGGCTGGTCATGCCGCCGCGCAGGTTGTACATGAAGGGCTCCCCGTGACCGACGCCATCTCCCGGATCATCGAGCGCCATGGCCCCGACGCCGTCTGCGCCGCGCTCGCCCCGATGCTGACTGCCGAGCGGATCGCCCGGATCGACCAGGTGATCGCCGCCCGGCTCGGCTCGGTGGTGACCGTGGTCGAGGACACCTACGATCCGCGCAACGCGGCGGCGACGATCCGCACCACCGAGGCGATCGGGCTGCGCGAGCTGCACGTGATCGAGCTGGGGGAGCGGTTCTCGGCGTCGGGCGGCGTGACGACCGGGGCGCACAAGTGGATCGATCTGCAGCGCTGGCGATCGGCCGAGGCCGCGGTGGCTGGGCTGCGCGCGCGCGGCTTCCGGGTGTTCGCGACGCTGCCGGGCGCGCCGCACACGATCGACGACGTCGACGTCACGACGCCGATCGCGGTGGCGTTCGGCAACGAGCACGATGGGCTGACCCGCGCGGCGATCGATGCCTGCGACGGTGCGATCGGCGTCCCGATGTTCGGGTTCACCGAGAGCTTCAACCTGAGCGTCACCGTGGCGCTGGCGATGACCCGGATCGCGGCGCGCCGGCGGGCGCAGATCGGCAGCCTGGGTGATCTCGACGACCAGGCCCGCCGCGAGCTGCGCGCGCGCTGGTTCGCGCTCAAGATCCGCGGCGCCGTCGGCGTGCTCGAGCGTGTGCTGGGCGGCGCGGGACCCAGCGCACAGCGCCTCGGCTAGCCAGGCGCGCCCGGCCGCCAGCGTGTCGTTGCGGACACGCAGAGATGTGGCATTGCAGACGCAACCGGGGGACAATCCCGGCGCTGTTCCGGTTACAGGCGGTATCGCACTTGCACAACCACCAACGATGGGCTCGACGATGAGGATGTGGACGCCATCTGGGCCGGCCGCGGCCAGCAAGCGCGCGAGGCGCGGGTCGGGTTCCGGCGGGTCGGGCCGGTCGCTCGGGCCGATGACACAGCCGTCGGGTGGACCGTGGCTGGCGATCATCAAGTGGCTTGTGATCCTCGGCATCCTCGGCGCGTTGCTGACGGCCGCCACCACCGTGTTCGTGTTCTGGCTGTACGGCCGTGATCCGAGCCTGCCCGACTACGCCAAGCTCAGCGACTACCGGCCCAAGCAGCTCACCCAGATCACCGATTCCAGCGACCGCCGGATCGGCGAGATCTTCACCGAGCGCCGCACCGTGGTGGCGTACGAGAAGGTGCCGCCGATCCTGGTCGATGCGTTCGTCGCCGCCGAGGACAACAGCTTCTGGACCCACGGCGGGGTCGACTACTGGGGCATGTTCCGTGCGCTCGTCAAGAACCTGCGCGCCGGCCACACCAAGCAGGGCGCCTCGACGATCACCCAGCAGGTCGTGAAGGGGCTCTTGCTGACCCCGGAGCGGACGTTCCGGCGCAAGATCCAGGAGATCATCCTGGCGCGGCGGATCGAGACCTCGCTGACCAAGCAGGAGATCCTGACGCTGTACATGAACCAGATCAACTTCGGCCACGGGCGCTACGGCGTCGAGGAGGCCGCGCGGTTCTACTTCGGCAAGCACGTCGAGCAGGTCAACCTCGGCGAGGCCGCGCTGCTCGCGGGGCTGCCGCAGTCGCCGGAGAACATCTCGCCGCGCAAGAACGCCAAGCGCGCCAAGGAGCGGCAGACCTACGTGCTGAACCAGCTGGTGGCGATGCAGAAGATCTCGCTCGCCGACGCCCAGAAGTGGATCGACGCGCCGATCCAGATCGTCCCGCCGCCCGGCGACGCCGGGGCTGGCAACGAGTGGGTCGAGATCGCCAAGCGCGAGATCGCCAAGCGCTACACCGGCAACGAGGCCGCGATCGAGACGCTGGGCACGACGGTGCGCACGACGCTCGATTCGTCGCTCCAGACGCTCGCGCAGAAGGCGCTGCAGACCGGCCTGCGCGCGGTCGACAAGCGCCATGGCCTCGGCCGTCCGATCCGCACGCTCAAGCGCGACAAGGTCGAGGCCGAGCTCGCCAAGCTCGCCAAGCGGCTGCCGAAGAACGGCCCGGTGCCCAAGGACCGCTACGACGCGGTGGTGACCGAGGTGTTCGACGACGAGCGGGGCGAGCTGGTGGTCGACCTCGGCGACTGGAAGGCCGGGATCATCCTCGGCGGCGAGGACGACGCACGGTGGAACCCGCCGGACGGCGACGGCAAGACCAAGAAGCCGAGCGAGCGGTTCAAGCCCGGCGACGTGGTGTCGGTGATGCTGCCGGCGTCGGCGCCGGTGGCCAAGCCCGCCGATGACGATGACGACGACGAGCCCAAGGCCAAGCCGAAGAAGCCCGCGCTCGCGCCCAAGCACGCGAAGCACCGCGTGGTGTTCACCCCGGGGCCCGAGGGCGCGGTCGTGATCATCGACATCAAGTCGCGCAAGGTGCGCGCGCTGGTCGGCGGCTACGCCTCGAAGGTCGGCGGGTTCAACCGCGCGACGATGGCGCACCGCCAGCCCGGCAGCTCGTTCAAGCCGTACGTCTATGCCGCCGCGATCGACAGCGGCAAGTACACCCCGGCGACGATCGTCAACGACGTCCAGGAGTCGTACCAGGACATCCCGGGCTGGAAGCCGAAGAACTACGAGACGGGCAAGAACGAGGGCCCGGTCCGGCTGCGCTACGCGCTGTCGAAGTCGATCAACATGGTCTCGCTGCAGCTCGCCGAGAACGTCAAGCCCGAGGCGATCATCGCGCTGGCCAAGCGCATGGGGATCGCGAGCAACCTGGCGCCGGACATGTCGATCGCGCTGGGCTCGAACGAGGTCACGCCGCTCGAGAACACCAACGCCGTCGCGACGCTCGCCGCCGGTGGGGTCGCCGCCGAGCCGCAGTTCATCGACGCCGTCGGTGGCAAGCAGGTGCCGCCGCCGGCGGGCGAGCAGGTGCTGCGCCCCGAGGTCGCCTACGTCGTCGTCGACATGATGCGCTCGGTGATCAACGAGGGCACGGCGATCCAGGCCAAGTCGCTGAACATCCCGATCGCCGGCAAGACCGGCACGTCGAACGACGCCAAGGACACCTGGTTCGTCGGGCTCACGCCGGACTACGCGATCGGCGTATGGATCGGCTACGACGACAGCCACTCGATGGGCAAAGACACCGGCGGGAGCAACGCGGTCCCGGTCTACGTCGACCTCGTGAAGGCGATGAACCTGCCGGCGAAGTCATTCGCGCGGCCGGCGCATGTCGTCGAGGCGACGATCGACCGCGCGACGGGCCTGCTCGCCCCCGAGGGCGCGCCGAAGGACACGACCTTGACCGAGGTGTTCCTCGAGGGATCGCAGCCGACCGCGATCGCGCCGATGCCCGATGATGTCACCGAGGACAACAAGACCAAGGGTGAGTACGAAGACTGACGAGGTGTCGAACCATGCCGTTGCGGCCGTGTTCGACAGCTCGGAAGTCGCGCGTCTTCGCTCGACAGGTCTTGCGAGGCGACCGATGACCGGCCGGGTTGGCTTCGTCTGTGCGCTGGTTGCGCTGGCGCTGGCGGCGCTGGCGGCTCCGGCCCGCGCCGACGACGGCTACCTGCCCCGGCTGGCCGCCGCGGTGCGGGCGCAGCTCGACGAGGCGGCGCGGTCGCACGGGGCCAAGCTCGTGCCGCCGGTTCCGGTGGCGCTCAAGTGGCTGCCCCAGAAGCTCGGCTCGCTCGATCTCGGGGCGCCGATCGTCGCGGTCGCCGCCGCGGATCTCGACGGCGATGGCAAGGCCGAGGTCTACCTGGTCACGTCGCGCGAGGTGATCGCGGTCGGCATCGCCGGCAAGGCGATCCGCGAGCTCGGCCGGGTGGCGTTCACCGGCGAGCCGGCGGTCCCGGCGTCGCGCGACGTCGTCGGGACGGCCGTGGTCGATGGCCCCGCGCTGGTCGCGGCGGCGTCGGCGTGGGCCAAGGATCTGCGGGTCGAGTGGCGCGGCAAGGTGCTGACCGGCAAGCAAGGCGCGGCGGGGTTTCGCGTGTGCGGTGATCGCATGCAGCTGGCGCCCGGCCGCAACCACTTTCGCGAGGGTAGCGCCGCGGTGTTCGGCGCCAGGTGTCGCGATGATCTCACCGATGCCGCGGGCTATCCGCTCCACATCCGTGGCGAGCTGTCGGCGACCGGCGCGCTCGAGGTCACGGTCGCCCGCTGCGCGCCCGATGGCTCGGCGTGCCGGCCGTCCGGCGTCTTCACGCTCAAGGACGTCGGGTTCGCGTTCGAGATCGCCGACGTCGATCGCGATGGGACGCCCGACGCCGTGGTGTCGAGCGCGAGCGCGCCCGGGGACGCCGACGCCGTTCGCGTCGTTCCGCTGCCCGAGGCGATCGAGGCCGCGCCGCACGGCAAGGATCGGACGGGCAGCCCCGCCGGCAAGCCGCTGTTCAAGAAGCCGTTCAACGGCGGCGTGGCCGGGCTCGCGGTGGCGGACGGCGACGGCGACGGCGTGCTCGAGGTCATCGCGGTGGTCCGGCTGCCGGGCGCCACGCGGGTCGATCTATGGAGGCTCGACTAGTGCTCGTTCGACCGCGCATGATCCGGTGGCTGACCGGCGCCTTGCATGCCGCCTGCGGCCTCGTGAGCCTGGCGACCGCCGCGCACGCCGAGACCCGGCCGGACTACGGCGGCATGGTCGAGGCCTCGCTGCTCGGGGCGCCGGTCACGCTCGATCCGATCACCGCGCAGAGCCACGCCGAGCTGACCGTGGTGAGCCTCGTGTTCGACACGCTGTACGTGATCGGCCCCGACGGCGCCGTCGAGCCCCACCTCGCGCTCGGCCCGCCCGAGCTCGACGCGGCCCGCACCACGGCGCATGTGGCGCTCCGCCGCGGCGTGGTGTTTCACGACGCGACGCCGATGACGCCGGTCGACGTCGCGCTGTCGCTCGAGCGCGCGCGGACCACGGCGGGCTGGGTGCTGGCGCCCGCCGTGGCGATCCGCGCGAGCGGCGATGGCGTCGATGTCGTGCTGCGCTCGCCGATCGACGATCTCGCGACGCTGCTCGCGCTGCCGCAGACCGCGATCACCAAGCGCGGCCAGGCGCCCGCGCCCGGCAAGCCGATCGGCTCGGGGCCGTTCGCGATCGACAGCTTCGACCGGGCCGGCAAGAAGCTGGTGCTGCGGGCGTTCGATGATCACTTCGCCGGCCGCGCTTACCTCGATCAGCTCGTGCTCGGCTGGTTCGATACGCCCGATGGCGAGGCGCGCCGGTTCGAGACCGGTGCGGCGCAGCTGTCGGCGCGCGGCGTGGCGGCGTTCGCCGGCGCCACCCCGCGGTATCCCGCGTCCGAGGTCGAGAGCCCGGCGGCGCTGCTGGTGTTCGTCGGGTTCGGCCGGCAGCACGCCGCGGTCACCGGCGACCGGGCGTTCCGCACAGCGCTCGACCTTGCGCTCGATCGCGACGCGCTCGCGACGATCACCAGCGGCGAGCGCACGCTGCCGACCCGGCTGCCGCTGCCGATCGCGGCCGGGGCCGTGGTGCTCGACGCCGCGGGGCGGGCCGGCAACCCGAGCGCGGCGCTGGCGCAGCTCACCGAGGCCAGAAAGCGGCTCCCGGCGCTCGCCGCCGCGACCCTGCCGGGCCTGCGGCTCACGATCGTCGTCGACGAGACCCGCCCCGACGACCGCGAGATCGCGCTGCGGGTGTCGCGCGGCCTCGACAAGCTCGGCATCGGGTTCACCATCGAGGCGGTCGCGGCCGACAAGCTGCGCGAGCGGGTCGCGCGCGGCACCTGCGACCTGTGGATCGGCCAGCTCGCCGCGCCGATCACCGTGGCGGCGGCGTGGTGGGGCGCGGCGTTCGCCGCGGGCAACGACACCTGGGTCCAGCTCCGGCTCGCCTCGGGCTCGCTCGACCCCGGTGAGGTCGTGCGCCAGTTCGCGATCCGCCTGCCGATCGTGCCGCTGATGTTCCGCTCGTTGCTGGTCTGGCACCGCGCCGAGGTCCACGGCCTGGGGTTCGACGCCAGCGGCCGGCCCGGGCTCGCCGATCTGTACTGGTTCAAGGACCGGCCGAAGGGCAGGCCGGGCAGGGCCACGCCGTGAAGCTGCGCGGCCGGTTCACGCTGGCGCTAGCGCTGGCCGCGCTGGTCCCGATCGCGGTCGCCGCGGTCGTCACCCGCCAGGTGATCGCGACGACCTACCGCGCGGACTACCAGGCGCGGCGGCGCAGCGCCGAGGCCGCTGTCCACGGCGAGGTCGATCGGCTCCGCGCCGAGGTCGCCAAGGTCGAGGAGCGGCTCGCGAGCCACAAGTACTATCTCGTCGGCGGCCTGCTGCTGAACCTCGCGAAGACCGCCGGCCGGCTCGACTACCAGAGCGAGCAGCAGCTGAAGGATCAGGCGGGCTCGCTGATGGGGATGCTGTCGCTCGATGTCCTCACGATCACCGACCGGTCCGACCGCGTGCTGTGCTCGCCGCACGCGCCCGGCATGAACGGCGAGTCGAACCACCCCGAGATCCGCGAGCGCGCGACCCACAGCAGCGGCCACGCGTTCTTCGTCCGCGAGCAGATCACCCGGGAGCGCGGCGCCCAGACCGTGTCGGAGACCGTGCTGGTGGCGGAGGCGAGCCGGATCGCGCAGGACGGCGTGTACGCGGTCGCGGTCGCCGCCGGCCGGCGCGTGCAGGACGACCTGCTGCTCGCGGTGCGCGGCGATCGGCTCGCCGACGCGCGGATCGTCGCGAGCACCGGCGAGATCCTCGTCCCGCCGGCCAAGCGGTGGGCCACCGGCTCGCCGGAGGCGCCGATCCAGGTGCCGCTGCTCGGCCCCGATGGCCTGCCGGTCGCCGTCATCGAGGTCGCGGTGTCCGATGGCGATCTGGCGGGGCTGGTGCAGCGCCTCACGCTGACCTCGGCGGGGCTGGCGCTCGGCGCGCTGGTCGGCGTCGTGCTGATCGGCCTCCTGGTCGCGCGGCGGACCGCCCGCCATCTCGATCAGCTGGTCGCCGGCGCGCTCGCCGCCGCCCGCGGCGACCTCGACCATCGCGTACCGGTGCACTCGGAGGACGAGATCGGCGCGGTCGCCGCGGCGTTCAACTTCATGATGGAGGATCTTCGGACCTCGAAGGACCGGCTGGTGATCGCCGAGCGGATCGCCGCGTGGCAGGAGATCGCGCGCCGGCTCGCCCACGAGATCAAGAATCCTCTGACGCCGATCCAGATGGCGATGGATACCCTGCGCAAGACCTGGAAGAAGCAGCACCCGTCGTTCGGCGAGATCCTCGAGGAATCGACCACGACCGTGATGGAGGAGGCCGACCGCCTCAAGCACATCGTCTCGGAGTTCTCCGCATTTGCGCGGATGCCCAAGCCGGAGTTCCAGCGCCTCGACCTCAACGAGCTGGTGCGTTCGGCGCTGGCGCTCTACCAGGGCGGGGCCGCACCCGTCGAGATCAAGCTGTTCGAGCCGCTCCCGGAGATCGACGCGGACAAGAACCAGCTGAACCAGGTCGTGCTGAACCTGGTGGAGAACGCGCGTGACGCGATCGGTCAGCGCGGCGGCGGCCATATCACCGTGTCTACCCGTCGCGGCGAAGCCGGCGATCGCGCGCTGCTGATCGTCGAAGACAACGGTCCCGGCGTCCCCGGCGACCTGAAAGACAAGGTTTTCGCACCGTATTTCACGACCAAGCACGCGAAGGGAGGGACCGGCCTCGGGCTGGCGATCGTGCACCGGATCGTGACCGATCACGGGGGACGGATCTCCGTGGCCGATGCGCCGGGCGGGGGCGCACGGTTCGCGATCGAGCTCCCGCTGCGCAACGGAACAGCTCTCCTTACATCGCGGATATAGGTTACTGTCGGGAGACGGGAGGACGCATGCGTCGACTGGAAAAGACCATCCGGGAGATCGGGTGGACGCACGCAGTACCAAGGCTCGACGTCGGCGACCGGGTATCGCGTGCGTTCGAGGAGATGAGCCGCGAGGCGCACGACTGCGTGCTGGTGATGCGCGACGGCAAGCTCGCCGGGATCTTCACCAGCCGCGACTTCGTGAACCGGATCGCGGCGGTGCGCGCAGATCCGGCCAAGGTCCTGCTCGGCGACGTCATGACGGCGATGCCGCGGACCCTGCGACCGCGCGATCCGGTCGCGTTCGCGATCAACTGGATGGCGGTCGAAGGGTTTCGCAACGTGCCGATCGTCGACGACAGCGGCCAGCTGCGCGGCGTGCTCACGGTGTGGGACGTGATGCGCCACCTCGAGGCGATCTTCGACGACATCGACGCGACGCCGCGGCCGACGCCGGCCGACGGCGACACCTCGTCGGTGACCTCGATGATCGATCTGGGAGGCGGCTCGTGAGCGGCGGGATGCAGGCGCTCGCGGTGGCCCGGGTCGCCGATCTGTCGCCGCGGCCCCACGCCCGGGTCGCGATCGACGACGCGATGTGGAAGGTCGTCGCGGAGATGGCCGCCAAGGGCCGCGGCGCGGTGCTGGTCGAGGAGGCCGGCGCGCTGGTCGGGATCTTCACCGAGCGCGATCTGCTCAACCGGGTCGACTACGGCGACGCGCTGTGGTCGCACCTCGTCGTCGGCGACGTGATGACACCGCACCCGATGGTGATCCGCCCCGACGATTCGCTGAGCGAGGCGCTGCGCCGGCTGACCGTGGGTCACCGCCGCCACCTGCCGGTCGTCGATGACCACGGCCACGTGCTCGGCCTGATCTCGATCCGCGACATCTTGAGCTACATCGCCGAGCGGTTCCCCGAGGACATGATGAACTTGCCGCCGCATCCCGATCACGAATCGTGAGCGCCGTCCGAGCTGTGGCCGCGCTGTGATCGATCCGATCATCTGAGCCGGGGCGGATGGGCACACGATCAGCGCAATGGCTTTCCGTGCGCAGACGTTGTAGCTATGAATGGCCCGTCAAGGGCATAGAGGATCTCTCATGGCGAAGCTCGCTGCGATCGAAGGTTGTCTCACGGCGCTCGTAACCCCATTTCGGGACGGCAAGGTCGACTTCGACGGCCTCGCGAAGCTGGTCGACTGGCAGATCGAGCAAGGCGTCGACGGCATCGTCGCGGTCGGCACCACCGGCGAGTCCGCCACGCTGTCGGTCGACGAGCACGTCGCGGTGATCGCGGCGATCGTCAAGGCGGCGCGCGGCCGGGTCCCGGTGATCGCCGGGGCCGGCGGCAACGCCACGGTCGAGGCGCTCGAGCTCACGCACGCCTCGGAGAGCGCCGGCGCCAACGCGCTGCTGCACGTCACGCCGTACTACAACCGGCCCAGCCAGGAGGGCCTGTTCCGGCACTTCGAGGCGATCGCCAAGGCGACCAAGCTCCCGATCATCGTCTACAACGTACCGGCCCGTACCGGCTGCGATCTGCTCACCGACACCGTGGTGCGGCTCGCCGCGTTCGACAACATCGTCGGGATCAAGGACGCGACCGGCAACGTGCCGCGCGGCGGCGAGTTGATCGCGCGGCTCGGCGACCGGATGACCGTGCTGTCCGGCGATGACGCCACGACGTTTCCGCTGTACGCGCTCGGCGCGCGCGGCGCGATCTCGGTGGTCTCGAACGTCGCGCCGTTCGCGGCCAGCGATATGTGGGACGCCGCCGCCGCCGGCGACTGGGCGCGCGCGAAGCGCCGCCACTACGAGCTGCGCACGCTGAGCAGCCTGTTGTTTGCCGAGCCGAGCCCGGGGCCGACCAAGGCGGCGCTCGCGGTGCTCGGTCGGTGCTCCACCGATGTTCGTCTGCCGATGACGCCGGCGAGCTCGGCGCTGGTCGATCAGCTGCGCACCGAGCTTCGCACGCTGGGCATGTTGTGACCGCGCGCGTCTGCGTGCTGGGCCCCTCGGGCCGCATGGGGCGCGCCCTGATCGACGCCGCGGCGGGCCGCGACGACGTCCGGATCGCCGCAGCGGTCGATCGCCCCGATGCCGGTGGGCTCGGCCAGCCGGTCGTCCCCGGGGTGATCGCGATCGCCGATCTCGACGCCGGCCTCGACGCCTGCGACGTCTATCTCGACTTCACGTCGCCGGCCGCCACGCGCGTCGCCGCCGATACGGCGGCTCGCCACCGGTGCGCCGCGGTGATCGGCACCACCGGCCTCGGGCCCGCCGACGAGGCCGCGCTCAAGCAGCTGGCGCGGGTCGCGCCGATCGTGGTCGCGGCGAACTTCTCGCTCGGCGTGAACCTGGTCCTGGGCCTGGTGCGCCAGGCCGCGCGCGCCCTCGGGCCCGAGTGGGACGCCGAGGTCATCGAGACCCACCATCACAGCAAGCGCGATGCTCCGTCGGGCACCGCCCTCGCGATCGCCAAGGCGATCGCCGCCGGCCACGGCGTCGACTACGACAGCGTCAAGCGCCACGTCCGCGACGGTGACGTCGGGCCGCGCCCGCGCGGCGAGATCGGGGTGTCCTCGGTGCGTGGCGGCGACGTGGTCGGCGAGCACACCGCCTACTTCTTCGGCCCCGCCGAGCGGCTCGAGATCAGCCACCGCGCCACGTCGCGCGCGATCTTCGCGACCGGCGCCCTGCGCGCCGCTACCTGGGTCGTCGGTCAGCCGCCGGGCAGGTACGACATGCTCGATGTGCTCGGCCTCCAGTGATGCTAGGGTCACACCGCCGATGACCGCGACCGAACGCATCACGATGGTCGTCCTCAACGAGGACGGATCGCGGGACAAGTTCACGCTCTCCTCGTGGGTCGGAATCCCGCGCAAGCACGAGCTGATGTGGATCGGCGACGACCCCTACATGATCATCGAGGTCGAGTACGCGGTATCCGAGGGCTTCTTCGGAGCGCGCAGCATCGACGCTGCGGGCGTCTACGTCCGCCGGCTCACCAAGGACGAGCAGGACGCGGTCGCGCGCCGGCTGGCCAACCCGGTCCGCGGCAAAGACGAGCAGCCGTTCCGGCCGTAGCGGACCGCGCGGCCAAGCCGAGTGGGTCGCCCTGTTCCGCGCCGAGCTCATCGGCGCCGCGTGCTCAGTCGCGGTAGCTGGGGCCGGGCGCCGGAATCGGCGCTCGCGCGGCGATTTCTGACGCTCGCGGTCTGGGCGCGGGTGGTCACCACCGGGCTGGCCTAGCGTGACGGCCATGGAATCTTCACGCCCGATCCTCCGCGTCGTGATCGCCTGGAATGCAGCGTTGACCCTCGGTGGCATCGTCCTCGCCGCGGGCTGGGCGCGCTCGCCCGTCGCTCGGTTCTCCGAGATCTCGGTCGAGCGCATCGACGTGGTGGACGCCAGCGGCACCCGGCGCATGGCGATCACCAACCGCGACCGGCTCCCGGATCTCGTGGTGAACGGCAAGCACGGGACGCGATCCTCGCGCTCGGTGCAGCCCGCGGGCATCGTGCTGTACGACGAGCACGGCAACGAGGCCGGCGGCCTCGCGACCACCGCGACGCGCGACGGGGCGGACCAGAGCATGCTGGTGCTCGACTATGGGGCTGCCGAGGCGATCGGCCTGGTCCAGCGCCACACCGCGACGACCGCGATGGCCGGGCTGGTGATCAACGAGCCGTCACCGCCGGCTGCCGCGGGTGCGAAGCGCCCCACCGCGATCACCCGGGTCGCGCTCACCGCGGCGGACCGAGCCTCCTCGATCGAGCTGTCCGACACCCAGGGCCGACCTCGGATTCGCCTCGCCGTCGATGCCGCCGATCACCCGTCGATCTCGATCCTCGACGAGACCGGCGCCGTGGTCGGCCGGCTCCCCACTCCCTAGCGCGCTTGCCGCTGCGACTGCGAATCACGGAAGATGAACCGCATGCCGAGGCAAGACGCGCTGAATCGCCGTTCGCCGGGTGTTGTCGATCGGCGTACCGGCGCGGACGCCGACTCCGCGTCGTCCGGAGCAGCTCGCCGGCTCTCCGCATCGCCGGCTCCATCGACCTCGATCCGCCCGCGCGGCCAACTCGCCGCCGCGGCTGGCGTCGCGGCGGGGCTGTTGGCGATCGGCGTCGCGTGGTACTGGATGATCTTCGTCATCGTCGAGTACGGCTCGGTCGAGTTCTATTCGATCTTCGAACAGGCGCTGGTCCTGGTGTACTGCGTCGCCAGCTATGGCGCGTGTCGCGCGAGCTGGCGGATCTGGCCGGCCGCGCGAGGTCAGCCGTACTGGATCTCGATCGCGGCGAGCTACGTGTTCGTGGCGATCTTCATCTCGGCGGCGTTCATCACCATGCGCGCGGCGCACGGCACGGTGTCGTGGTCGTCGGTGGCGCTGAACATCCCGTTCGTCCTTTTGACGATCCACTCGAGCATCGCCGCGGTGTGGTTCACCAAGCGCTACCTCGAGCTCCAGCGGGCGGCGGTGGCGGCGCGGATCGACGCCGAGCGCGCGGCGATGCAGACCGAGCTGCGCTCGCTGCAGCAGCAGGTCGATCCGCACTTCCTGTTCAACCACCTCAATATCCTCGCCTCGTTCGTGCGCAGCGATCCCGATCGAGCGGAGGTCTTCCTCCAGCGGCTGACCGCGCTGTATCGCTACCTCGTCCGGCACAACCAGGCGGAGTGGGTCGAGCTCGACGAGGAGATCGCGTTCGCCGAGAGCTACGTTCACCTGCTCGGCGTCCGATTCGGCGGCGCGTTTCGGGTCTCGATCGCGGTCCCGGCGGGATCGGGGTTCTTCGTCGTCCCGGGGCTGTTGCAGGAGCTCCTCAACAACGTCGTCAAGCACAACCACGGCAGCGCCGAACACCCGGTCGACGTCTCGCTCACGCTCGACGGCGAGCAGCTGCTGGCGATCAACTCGCTGCGGCCCAAGCGCTACGCGGAACCGCGCTCGGGACACGGGCTCGCGACGCTGAACGAGCGCTATCGCCTGCAAGCCGGGGAGCTGCTCGCGTGGCGGCGCCACGCCGACCAGTTCATCGTGACCGTCCCGCTGATCGGCAGCGCGCCATGAGAGTCGTCGTCATCGAGGACGAGCTGCCGTCCGCGAACCACCTGATCGACATGCTCGCCACGGTCGCACCAGCCGCGCACGTGGTCGCCCAGCTCGCGTCGGTCGCGGCCGCCGAGGCCTGGCTGTCCGACCACGCCGCGCCCGATCTGATATTCGCCGACATCGAGCTCCAGGACGGCCGCGTGTTCGATGCGTTCCGGACCGCGCGTTCGGTTGGCCCGGTGATCTTCACGACCGCCTACGACCGGTTCCTGCTGGACGCGTTCCGCGCGCAGGGCATCGCCTATCTGCTCAAGCCGTTTGGCCCGGCGGAGCTCGCCGGTGCGCTCCACAAGTACGACGAGCTGCGCCGCGGCTTCGCGCGGCTCGACGGCGCGCAGCTCGACGGCTTGGTCCGCCAGCTCGCCGCCGAGCCGGCGGCCCAGCGTCGGCACTTCACGGTCAAGGCGAAGCAGCGCATCCGCATCCTGCCCCTCGAGCGCGTGGCGCTCGTCATGCTCGGGACCGCCGGCATCGAGATCATCGATACCCAGGGCGCGTCGCACTATCCGTCCAGCGAGACGTCGCTGCTCGAGATCGAGCGCAGCGTGCCGTCGACGAAGTTCTTTCGCATCAACCGGACCGAGCTCCTGGCGCTCGACGCGATCGACCACCTCGAGCCGGAGCACGACCGCATCACGGTCGCCGTGAGGGGGCTCGATCGGCGGCTCGCGGTGAGCGTGCACCGCACCGCGGCGTTCCGGCGCTGGATCGGCCTGGCCTGATCGCGGGGTGGGCCGATGTCCGTGTCGCAACGCTGACCGAAGATCGTGGCACACGGGGGTAGATCGTGTTTCGGCAGACCCAGCGAGGGAAACCCAACACGCTGGACGAAGTCATCGGCTGAGCTATCCTCCGCGAGGACGGGTGCACCATGAACGGAAGCTCTGTTGGGAGTGCGCGAGTCCTTATCACTGCGCCACGTCGCTCCCGGATGCCTGCTCCTCGAGCGTGATGTGGTGCGTGTTCTTCGACCACGACACGCTGCCGTAGTTGCGGGGTTGATCGCTGCAGCCGTGGTCGTTGCTCGCCGCGACAAAGCCGCCGACTCCTCGGCGCCGCGCATGCTGGATCGAACCGAGCCGGCTGCACCCGCGTCGCCGACGCGTGTCCGTCCGGCCTCGATTGCGGGGCTGCGGTCGCGGTCGCCCGGATCGTCGGCTGTCGCCGCGAATTCCACCAACGTGTCCTCTGCCGTCGAGAACAGCTCGATCCCAACAGAGTTGCCGGACTCAACGAGCCTGGAGCAAAAGCTGAGCCGCAACGGCACCTCTCCCGATTGGCGGGAACGGTATACGTATCAGCTGGGTCTGATGGCGTCGTATGAGAAGTGCATGGGCGGACGAGTCGCGCATGGAATCGTCTACTACTACATCACCTGGCAGATCGATGAAGATCACCTCGGGTCCTCGCCTGAATTCGAGCTTGCCAATGAGCCGATGCAGGGTGACTTCGCTGCCGAGAACAGCCTCGCCTTTGCTGCGTGTGTGAAGGCCTATCTCGCCGTGCACGACAGCGTGTATCTGCCGAGCACCGATGGCCCCCGAATGGCTTGGGGCATGGGCGCGATCTTTCCATTGAGTGACTCGCTGCTCCTCAAGATGATCGCCGAAGCCACGAACAACAACGGGCCCAAGCCTGCAGGCTCCGATTCAGCCCCGCCCAACGCAGCCACCGGGCGACCCTGAGGCCTGGGCCCGATTCGGCGCGCCAGGATCGTGAGCTGCAGACGGCGCCGCCGATGACCCGCGAAGTCGGGAGCCTGCCGGGGACCCACCTGCGGCCCTCCCCGTAGCCAGCTCGGGCACGAGGCCCGGCCGGCGTGTGGCGTTGCTGGTCGATGCCGAGCAGCTGCAGAGCTGCCCACGCGAGATCCGCGCGCCGCACCGCACCCGGTCCAGCTCTGCCCGGAGGTCCGCCAGTAGCTCGACCCGACAGCCGTCCCAGTGTTGAGGTTCGGTAAGATCGGCGGCGGCGACCCACGCGGCGACGGCGCAGCCAGACCATCGCCGCGGCCGGCGTGTGGCGTTGCTGGTCGATGCCGAGCAGCTGCAGAGCTGCCCACGCGAGATCCGCGCGCCGCACCGCACCCGGCCCAGCTCTGCCGGTAGCTCCGCCGGTAGCTCGACCCGACGGCCGTCCCAGTGTTGAGGTTCGGTAAGATCGGCGGCGGCGACCCACGCGGCGACGGCGCAGCCAGACCATCGCCGCGGCCGAGGGATCGGCGCGCCGCACGCGCACCAGGTCGACGCGATCGGGCGCCTTCTAGGGCAGGCGGATCCGCCGGTCCGTGCTGTGGCCATCATAGAGAGGCGGCCCGTGTAAGCACTTGATTGATGAGCGGCCTTGCGTTTCCTGGTGGGTCGTTATAGTATATGCTCAATCAAGATGTCGGTGTCACCCAGGCCTGCGCCCCGGCGTCGCCCCCGTCAGCTCGCGCTCGAGTTCCGGACCTGGGGTGGCAAGCGCGCCGGCGCGGGCCGCAAGCCCCGCGGTGCGCGCGCCGGCGTGGCACATCGCTCACGCGACGAGTGGACCCGCCCGATGCCGCTCCACGTCACCTTGCGCATGGCGCCGCACGTCTACAACCTGCGCAGCCGGCGCTCGTTCCGCGTCATCGAGGCGGCGCTCAGGATCGGCGGCGATCGCTTCAACGTCCGCGTCATCCGGTTCTCGGTGCAAGGCAACCACATCCATCTGCTGGTCGAGGCGCCCCACCGCCGCGCGCTCGCCCGCGCGATCCAGGGCTTCTCGATCCGCGTCGCCAAGGGGCTCAACCGGATGATGGGGCGGTCCGGCCGCGTGTTCGACGATCGCTATCACGCGCGCGTGCTGCGCACGCCCACCGAGGTTCGCCACGCCATTCACTACGTCCTGGAGAACGCGCGCAAGCATGCCGCCGAGCGCGGCGAGACCTACTCGCCCGGCTATGTCGATCCGTACTCGTCCGCGGGCGCGCCCGACCTGGCGTTGCCGCCGGCCCAGACCTGGCTCCTACGGACGGGCTGGAAGCGAGCGGGTCCGTGAGCCGGAAGCGGCCGGCGCCTCGCACGGGGGGCAGCGACCCAGCCCGAGTTGTGGGCCGGCACCACCGATGAGCCCGCCGTGGCGGCCAGGCCGAATGGTCCGGCGCAGCCGGAGCGCGACGTGAGGGTCAAGCGCGCAGCGCGGCCAGATCACCTGGGGACGGGGCGACCTCGACGCCGACCTGCCCGCCGATCACGAGGTGCGTGCGATCGCCGCCATCGTCGACAGGCTCGATCTGCGCGGGCGCTACGCCGATGTCCGCGGCCGCGCGTACCAGTGGCGGCGCCGGCTCCAATGTAATACTACCGTTCGGGGTAACCGCTCCATCCTGGGCGAGAGCGCCGGTGCACCCGCCACCGACCCCAAGATCCTCCTGGGGCTCTGGGTCTATGCCACCAGTGATGGCGTCGGCTCGGGGCGTGATGCGGCGCGGCTCGTCGAGTTCCACGCCACCTACCGCTGGGTGACGGCGTTGGCTCGGGTCGCGAGGTGGGCGCGGCTCGTCGAGCTCCACGCCGCCTACCGCTGGCTGTGCGGCGGCGGCGCAGTCGCCTATCACCGCCTCGACGACTTCCGCAGCGACCACGGTGACGTCTTCCGCGAGCTCGTGACCCAGCTCCTGGCGCGGCTCCTCAAACATGACCTCATCGATCTCCCTCTTGTCGCCCAGGACGGCACCCGCACCCGCGCCCGCGCCTCCGCCTCCGCCGGCGCTGCGTCGTTTCGAAGCGGTGAGACCCTCGAGCGGCTCCTGCTCTCCGCTCGCGCTCACCTCGTCGAGGTCACCCGCGCAGCGACCGGAGCCCGACGTCAGACGCGTCAGGCGCGGAGCACGGTGATGCCTGCCGCGCGATACGGTGCGAGCGCCTCGTCGGTCTCGCTCGCCTCGGTCACCAGGTGCGTCAGGTCCGCGAGCGGCGCGACCAGGTGTGGGGCCGCGGTGCCGAGCTTCTCGCCGAGCGCGACCGCGACGACCTCCGCCGACGAGCCGATCATCGCGCGCTTGAGGTGCGCCTCGGAGAACTCGGAGGTGGTCACACCTGCCTCAGGGTGAACGCTGCACACGCCAAGAAAGCACAGGTCGGCGCGCAGCGATCGCACGCCTTCCACCGTCACGATGTCGACCGTCGCGAGCGACAGCTTGCCGACGCGTCCGCCGAGCAAGATCACGTCGAGCCGCGCGTGGTCCGCGAGCGCGAGCGCGACCGGCAGGCTGTTGGTGACCACCGTCGCGACCAGATCGGGCGGCAGCTGCCGGACGATCTCGACGTTGGTGGTGCCACCGTCGACCAGCACGACCGTGCCCGGCCGCACCAGCGCCGCCGCCGCCCGCGCCAGCGTGACCTTGGTCGACGCGGCCTGCGTCGCCCGCACCGCGTAGCTCGGGCTCACCGGCGCGGCCGGGAGGGCGCCGCCGTGCACCCGCTGGACGCGACCTTCCGTTGCAAGCTCGCGCAGATCCCGCCGGATCGTGTCCTCGGAGACCGCGAGCGCCCGGCTCAGGTCAGAGACCACGACCTTGCCGTCGCGCTCCAGGGTCGCGAGGATCCAGCGCCGTCGCTCCTCGCTCAGCATGCTGCTTGAGGTTGATTCTTGAATCTGCACGAATATGCATATCCTAGCCGATGACGTCTTGCGTCATCTCGGATTCGTGCATATTCTTGCGTCATCATGCTCGAACAACGTGAAGGTTCAGGAACATTCAAGCACTTAGGCGCGGCTTCGTTCCTAGCGCTGTGCCTGCTTCTGGCCCCGAGCTGCGGAACGGCACGCGCGGCACGCGCCGATCGAACCGATCGCACCGACGTCGCCGGCGTCGAGACCACCGCGTCCCGCGCCACCGCCTCGCCGGGTCTGGTCGATGCCGCCAACGAGCTGCTCGCGCTGCGGCGCAAGCACAGCGTGCTGATGACCGAGCTCACCGAGCCCCGGATCCGCTCGTTCGATGCGATCGCCACCGAGCTCGCCGAGGTCGCCGACCAGTACGAACGCGCGATGATCGGCGCCGCCCGGCTGTCCCCCGCGCTCGCTGGCGTGCTCGAAGCGTCCGGCCCCGACGACCAGGAGCAACGGCTGCTCGCGGTGACCAGCGGCCTCATGAAGATCGCCACTGCCTCCGACGTGCAGTAGCAACGGCGAACGCCCCGCCGCTGCTGCCCCGTCTACGGACGATCCAGCTCGACGTGGGACAGGTCGAGGAGCATCGGTGTTGCAATCACGGCCTGCGCACGCGGGCCGATCTGGCCGCTTCGGTCTCGTGATCAACGGCGAGCGCGCAGGTGTCCATGTCGGGGACGACGACTTGCGCGGCTTCCACCGGAAGCGTGACGTTCATGACCGCGAGGCTACAGGTTCGGCGTGCTGACGATGCTGAGTTGCGCGCCGCCGGCACCGATGATGCGCGTGTTGTCACCTGACAGCACCATCGCGGCTGACGCCGCAGCGAGCTCGAAGCTGGTCGCCAGGGATCCGTCTGCGCGGTAGACTGCGACCGCGCCGGAGGCACCGAAGATCTGACCGTTCCAGCCACACGCGATGTTGTCTCCGAATCCACCGCTGTTCGGGTTGGGCAGCGGAAGCAGGGGCAACTCGGTCAGTCTGTCGGCGCCTCGCGTGCCGAGGACCGTGAAGCCGAACGCCGAGTTCGCCACATAGAGCCGCGCGCCATCGGCCGACGCGCAGAGACCCCGGCCGAACGAGCCGGTACTCGGCGTAATCGTAGATCCACGCACGCCGGTGATCAGTGGATTGTCTCCCAGCGCGTTGTAGGCGATCGCGTTCTGCGAGACCGAGGATGGCTCGAACCCCAGACCCAGGTCGTACACGTACTCGCTGTTGGGATCCACCGCGAACCGCGCCTTGCCATCGAGCGCTCCCTGGATCATCGACGCACGCGGCGTGCCGGTATCGACCTCGAAGGCACGGCCGGCGCCGATCATCAGGATCGGGTGCCCGTTCGGCCGTGCGTAGGCGATGCCGCTCGAGGACCGTGCGTCCCACGGATAGCGGCGCAGCTCGTTCCCGGTCCGGGTATCGAGCGCGACCACGCATCTGTTGTCGACGTCATCGACGAACAGGATCGTGCCATCGGAGCTGATCTCCATCGAGCCCGCGTGGCCCACCGCCGCCGTGAACGTGCGGCTCACGACGCCCAGGTACGCGTCATACAGCGTGATGTCCGGGCCACCAGTGTTGGTATAGAAGATCGGCTGCACCGGATCCGCCACGATGGTGGGGTCGAATCCGTTGCCGACCAGCGTGATGCTCCGGGGCGCGACACTGCCGACCCAGAGGCCGACGCGGATCGCCTGGTCTGTGTGGACAGACGGGTCGGGTGCGGTCACCGCGACGGTGGCGAGGTACAGCTGGTTGGCGGCCAGGCCGCTCGGATTCGCGGTCACCGTCAGCGTGCCGCCGGACACGCCGCTCGGGGTGACCGACAACCAGGGCTGATCCGAGGCCGCCGTCCACGCGAGGTCGGTTCGCCGCTGAGACGCGCGGACGTCGAGTGTTCGCGTCAGCGTGGCGCGTCCGGGAAAGCTCGACAGCGCGACGCCCAGTGACGACGCCCAGATCGCCCGAGGTGCCGGGCGGTCCATCACGGGGTCATCGGCGCCGGGCGTGCTGTCGGGCGTCGTCGCCGGCGCGTCCTCCGGGCTGGCGTGGTTACTCGAGCACGCAGCCAGCGCGCCGAGGAGGCCGAACAGGTCTTGCGGGCGGCTCATATCAGCGCCTCGCTCCGGAGAACAGATGGGGGCCGGTGACAGGGCGCTCCCTGTACAGGCGCGCCGGCAACGGCCCAGTTGCGCGTGCCGTCGTCGTAGGGTCGATGAACCCGCCCACCCCGACGGCGGCCAAGTCCCCCGTTGGCAAGCGCCGGGTCGCCCGGAAGTCGCGATCTTGCAGAACCGTCGGATCCTGGAGCCACGCGGCTTTGAACCCGGGCAGATCGGTGACCTCGAGCGTGGCCGTCGTCGTGGCGGTGGCCGCAATGAACCGAGCACTGAGCTCGAGCGCATACAACGAGTTCGAGGAGAAGTCGTCGGAGAACTCCGCGCGTGTGAGCGAGACATCGCTGTCATCGGGCAGCTTCGACCACGTCGCGCTCAGCCGATCGGGCGACATCTCGAATGTCACCGGGTCGAACGGATCGGGAAGCGTGACCTCCGCGGGGTCGCCCAGATGGACCTCGCGGCGGATCGAACGGAACGAGCTCGACGATCCCTCGGTGCTCGGCGTGCTGGCCGTGACTGACAGACTCTGATGATCCGTGGCGCGCAGCACGCCAGCGGGTGCGAGCGTAGCGTCCCATTCCTTGGGTCCCGGGCCCTGGTCGAACACCGGCGGTCCGAGCTCCACAAATGTGCCTCCGGCCTCGAGCTGAGTCAACGATCGCAGCACCTCACCCGCGGCGACCATGACGCCGGTTACTCGCATCGGAACGAGCGGCTGCATGCCCTTCGTGAGATCGACCACTCCGAGATCGAGGTCGCCGGTGACCGCGATGTCGCGGCGGATCGCGATGCCATCGTACGCGGCGCTGAAGTCGCCCGCCAGCAGCACCAAGTCGAACGTCCCGGGCGAGACTTGAAAGTCGAAGAACCAATTCGTGCCGCCGGAGCCCTCGCCGTTCAAGGCGAACCCGATGGTCCCAGGCTGGGCCACCGTCCCCATGACGGTGAACGGGGTGGACGGGTCGCAAATGCTGACGAGCGTCGCGTCGTCCTCGGGAGTGCGCCCGTATTCGGCGACGACGACGCCCTCTCGGTCGGCAGCGCCACACACCACCGCGATCCGGTAGGGACCCGACGGCATCGCGATATCGAACCTGGAGGCCGTCGAGGGTGTGAGCAGCCGCCAGTCCAGGCTCGCTTCATCGCGAATCGCGAGCAGCGTGGGCGGCACGCCGGTCTCGACGGTGACGACCGCGCCAGGCAACGGGCCGCCGCCATCCGGCGCGCTGCGATCGTCGCTACCGCTACAGCCGGCGCCCAGCGATGCTAAGGCCAGTGCGGCCACTCCGGTCGCACGGCTCCGCACGATACGTGGACGATCGAAACCCAATGTCACTAGCATCATCAGCTCCGCTCCCCCTACAGCCGCCTACCGGGCGCTGCAAGATACTCAATACGGGCGCATTGTACTGAGACCCCATGACGGAGCAAGCGCATACAGCGAGAACCGCGCGGCCGTTGCCCAAGAACGGATGGTGGGCCGGCGCTTGATCAGTGCCCCCATAACAGGCCATTGCCTGGCTGATCGACCAGGCCGATCGAGCAGCCGTCTCCACCCGCGAAGCATTCGTAGCCCGCACCGTGCTGGCCCGTGCCCTGGTTGTTCGTCAGCCCCAGGCCGATCGCCGTGTCATTGGTGGCGCAATTTTCTTCCTGGTTGGCGCTCCAGCCAAACCGCGTCCGTCCGTAGAGGTACGGTATGGCGACATCCGGTGTATTGACACCCGGCGTATTGACACCAAAGATCTGACAGTGGGGCTGGGCCGACCAGGGCGCACCTTGCCCGAACAGCGGAAACCCGTTCGCGATATTGCTAGCGATGTCATTGGAGAAGATGTCCTTCGCGGTCTGGCTCGTGAACGCCTTCGTGTACGTGAACCCATCGAGCTCGCCGCGCAGCGCGGTGACCGGGAGGCTCAGAAAGCTCTGATACTTGGCGTTGCCCGGCTGGGTCGTCAGATCGGTCGGGAGGATCAAGCTGGTATCGGTCCATGCAGCGGCGTCGAACGCCAGCGTGGCCGTGCCGTCGGCCTTGAGCAGCAGCGTCCAGCCGCCGCCGTCGCGGGTCATGTCACACACGGCGCCGAACGGAGCCGCGGTGGCGTCGGGCGCGATGGTGTACACGCCGTCGCTCGATCCGGGGACGTGCGAGAGGATCTCGGCGCAGCTGCGGGCGACCCGACAGGTCGTATCGCAGACGCCGGCGTCGGCGCAATCGGCATCGACCGCGCAGCCCAGTCCGAGCGCACAGGGCGGGCACACCCCACCGCAATTGAGCGCGGTCTCGGTGCCATTCTGCACGTCGTCGCCGCACGTGCTCGTGCACAGCTGGTTCGCGCACAGCTCGGAGCGGCAGTCCGCCGCGGCGTTGCAAGCCTGGCCATCCGCACACGACCCACAGGATCCGCCGCAGTCGACCGCGGTCTCGTCGCCGTTCTGCCGATCATCCGCGCAGCTGGCCGCGCGGCAGATGGCGTCCTGGCACGAGCTCGAGGTGCAGTCGGTGTTCGATGTGCACACCTGGCCCACGGCGCACGGCGCACAATCCCCGCCACAGTCGACATCGGTCTCGTTGCCGTTCTTCGTGTGATCGATGCACGTGGCGGGAGCTGGCTCGTTCGATCCGGCGTCGCTGCCCGGCCCGGCATCACTGCCCGGTTCCGCTCCCGCGGTGAACGTCACGGTCTTGAGCGAGCAAGCCGCCAGCGTCGCGGCGATGCAGATCGCCCCCAGCACGCAGAGCCGCGCAGCCGCGCCCCCGCGAGGCGTCGCCGCCGAACCCCGGCCTTGGTCAGGTGACGTGTCGAGGAACGGGGACTCCTGCGCATTCATGTCCACGATCTATATGGCACGACCGGCGTCGCAGATCGAGACGGCGGTCGTACGTCCCGCTTCCGAGCTGTCGCGAACGTGTAGGCGTGCGCACCGAGCTGACGTGTGGCTTCGCTCGCGGCGAGCCCTTGGTGCGCGGTCACCGCGGAGAGGTCGTGTCTGCCGAACAGGGACCTCGTGTTCGAATCTCGTGGAGCTCCGTCGGCCGATGTCTCCTTCGGTGCGTCCTTCATGCAGCCGCTGCGCGGGGTCGGCCTCGATCGCCTCGCCCTGCGGCTGCCATCGCTCGAGCACCTCCCAGCGCCGCGAGCTTCGCGTGTGGCCGCCTGGCGACGCGCACCGGTGGATTCGCAAGACGCTGTCGAGCGAATCTGGGAGGTCGGCTTACCGTAACGCTTTCGGACGGTTGGGCACCCGTGGCGAAACTGACCGGCCGTGCCGCAGCCCTATCGAGCGGCGGCCGCGTAGCGCACCGCGGGTCATCCGAGGTCGAAGTCGAGCGTCACGAGTGGTGGTGTTCAAGCGGGGGGCCTCGATGCTAGGATCATCAGATGGTGCAGGCGATCAAGACCACCGTGCGAAACGGTCGCATCGTCGTCGACGAGCCAACCGGCTTACCAGAAGGGCACGAAGTCGAGCTCCGCGTGGTCAACGACGATGGCATGACCGAAGACGAGCGTCGGCGATTGCACGCATCGATCGTCGCGGGCATCCGCGATGGGCGCGCCGGTCGCGAGGCCGACCTCGAGACCTTCGTGGACCAACTCGACGCCGAGTCGTGAGAGTTGTCATGACCGCGTCGGCGCAGCGCCAAGCGCGCGCCGAGCGTCGCTGGTGGCGCGCCAATCGCGACGCCAAGCACGTATTCAGTCAGGAGCTGCGCGCGGCGCGCCAGGTGTTGGCACGCGGCCCCAAGCTCGAGATCTACGGGTCCTTCGACGAAGGCGCCGCGCGCGCCACCAGTGTCATGGCGACGCAGCATCCGACGCTTCGCCGAGCCGGCGTAGTCGGGGACCGCTGAGATCGCCGAGGCGACGGCGCGGCCGTTTGCCAGTCGACCGAAGCCTGCACTAACGTCCGCGCGCCTCCCACAGTAGCTCCTCGCTCCGAGGCGAATCGCTGGCCGGAGTCAATCCGTGGGCTCGATTGCATAGATTCTTTGCGGCGATCATTCGGCGCATCAAGATGCGACAGTAGAAGCTGTATTTCGCCGAGCGGTGCGGTCTAGGCTATCGCCCGTGGAGGCGAGGAGCCCGATGGTAGATCGCGATCTCTCTGGGAGGACGTTCGGCGAGTTCCTTCTGCTCGAGCAGATCGGGAGGGGCGGCTACGCGTCCGTGTATCGCGCTGAGCAGCCGTCGCTCAAGCGGCACGTGGTGGTGAAGGTCCTGCGGAAGACCGACGACAACGCGGAGCAGCGCTTCCTGCGTGAAGCTCAGGTCGCCTCGCGGTTCGATCATCCCTACGCAGCTCACGTCTACGCGTTCGGCGTGGCGACCGACGTCGAAGGCGACCGCGTGCTGTGGATCGCGATGGAGCTGGTCCAAGGCACCACCCTGCACGACTGGTTGGAGCAGCACGGACCGATGCCGCTCGCGACGTTCGTGCCGTTCTTCGAGAGCATCGCGGAGGCCGTGCACGCGGCGCACGAGTGCGAGATCGTGCACCGGGACCTGACGCCCGTCAACGTGATGGTCATCGAGCGTGGCAGCCGCTTACTTCCGAAGGTGATCGACTTCGGGATCGCCAAGGCGGATCTTGAGCCGAGCGGTCCGGACGGTGACGCGCCGTCCGCGGATGCCGTGGTGACGGCACCCATTCGAGTCACACCCGAAAGCGGCCCACGGACTGTGACCAGTCCCGCCGGGCGAGGCGAAAAATATCGGATCACCCGCGTCGGTGGTGGCGGGTTTGGCACTCGGCAATATATGTCACCCGAGCAGTGGACTGATGCACGCTCGGTCGGTCCGGCGAGCGATGTCTATTCGCTCGGCATCGTCGCGTTCGAGGCTCTGACGGGGCGCTTACCCTACACCGCCAAGAGCGTCGATGAGTACTATGAGCTGCACCGCTCTGCAGAGGTGCCGTCGCTGGGCCCCGGCTTCTCGAACGACTTCGACCGGGTGATCCGGTGCGCGCTCGCCAAGCACCCCGGGCATCGCTACCGCAGCGTTCTGGAGATGGCCGCGGAGCTACGCGAGGCACTGGAGGCGCAGCCACGGGAACAGCTCCGATCGCTGGCCAAGGTGTGGAACGATCGCGAACGATCGTCGGCCCTGTTGCTGCCGGGCGGTGAGCTTCTGAATACTCCGACCGAAGCCATCGGCGACCTCGAGCGCGCGTACGTGACCGCGAGCCAGCGGCTCGCCACACGCAGGGCACGTATCTGGCGCGCCATGGGGGTGAGCGCCGCGGTGCTCGCGCTGGGTGCGGTCTGGTACCGAGGCGTGCTCGAGACCCGTGCGGCCCAGACCCGCGCCGCTCAGCAGGTGGCCGAGGCGACCATCACGCAAGCCGAGCTCGAGCAAGGCCGCTCGGCGCTTCTCCATGGTGAGCCCGAGGCGCAAGGCCACCTGGCGGAGGCGTACCGTCACGACCATTCGCCATCGACAGCGTTCATGCTGGCGCGCGCACTGCAGCCCAGGCTGGCCGAGCAGGCGCGGCTCCCGAGCTCGTTCGGGCGCATGTGGTCGGCGTCGTTCTCGCCAGACGGCGCGCAGATCGTGACGACCGACGACAAGAACGCCCAGATCTGGGACGCACAGACCTATCGGCTGTTGTTCACGCTTCCCCACGGGGACGTGGTCTATCAGGCGGTGTACAGCGCCGATGGAAAGCGACTCGTCACCGCCGCTGGCGATGGGGCTGTCAGGATGTGGGACGCAGCCAACGGTACGCTGACACGTGAGTTGCGGCGCGATGGCGCGAAGCTGCGTTACGTCCTCCTTGCGCTGTCGCCGGACAGCAAGCTTGTGGTCGCGATGGATCTCGGGGTGGCGCACGTCTGGGAGGCAAGCACCGGCGCTCCGCTCGCGGAGCTACGCGACGATGCGTCGTCGGGCTCTCCATCGCTGACGTTTAGCGCTGACGGTCACTGGCTTGCGATGGGTGCCGGCAACGATGTGCGGGTGTTCCACGCTGGGACGTGGGCGCAGGTTCTCACCATCCCTGGGCCAGGAATCGACGGCCTGAGCTGGGATCCAAATGGTTCGCGTCTCTTGACGGGCAGCACCGAAGGCGACACGTCGATCTGGGCGATACCGAGCGGCCACCGGGTTCATCACCTCCGTGACAGCGGAGAGCCTGTCGATGCCGTGGCGTTCTCTCCTGACGGCCGGCTCGTTGTCGCTGCGAGTCGTGACGGTGGCGAGCAGATTTGGAATGCGACGTCTGGAAAGCGGCAGAGCCAGGGCAATTACCTCCGAAGCAAGATCCGCTCGGTCGAATTCGATTCGACTTCCACGCTCGTAGTTGCTGCCGGTACCAGCGGTGCGATTGCGGTCGCAAATGTTGCGGAGGGGATGCCAGTTTCGGTGCTCGATGGACCTCGAAACGTCGTCATGGTCGCGCACTTCGATCGGAGCTCGCAGTGGGTGGTCGGTGCTTCCTGGGACGGTACCGCGCGGGTCTGGAATGCGGCCTCGCCGTATCACAGGTGGAGTTCGCTGCCGGTCAGCGATGACTGTGGTCTTGTTGCGAGCCTCGAGCCAGACCGGCGGTTCCTGGCCATTGGCTGCAAAAATTACCCGACGCACGTCTGGGACACGGCGCATGATCACCTTGTCGCCGAGTTGCCGAGCGTGACGCCAGTCGATGGCGATTTCGCATCCGCATTTCCAGCGGTGTCAACGGCGGGGGATCGCGCCGCGATCGCTCGCGGCAACACGGTGGAGGTCTACGACCTACCGGGTGGCCGGCTGCTACGCACGATCCTACACGGTGCACCGGTCAACACGGTCGCCTTCGCGACTGCCGGGCGAGACGTCGTCAGCGGAGCGGTCGATGGATCCCTGCTGGTGACGCGCGACAACGGGGCCGTGCTTGCCCTGCCGGCGTCATCCGGGGGCATCGACGCGGCGGGGTTCTTGCCTGATGGCCGGGTGGTCGCGGCTGATTCGCGACGGCGGCTGCGAGTCTATGACCCAGCAGGCACGGTCCTAACAGACCTCGAGACGATGGCACGCGTGAGAACGCTACGGATGTCGCTGGATAGCCGTCGCCTGATCACAATCCCGGGCTTCATGGGCAAGGCCGCTTCACCAGAGTTGTGGGACCTAGCCCTACCTTCGCAGAATTCGGGCAAGGACGAGGGTCGGCTACCGGTTCCGAGGAATCGTTGTACCGTCGACAGGCTGGCGTCCTGAGTGCTTGATTTTTGGGATCATTCAGCTACATGTGAG